>OGIM01000149.1_pt1 | contig 30409 bp, 29 predicted proteins | sample 1571801 | NCBI WGS metagenome assembly OGIM01 (sample SAMEA2582106, study PRJEB24529) | metagenome | biome: Human gut stool | place: China | collected 2011
TGATGATGTTCTCCCACTGCAAGCGGATGATGTCGCTAATGCGCAGTCCCGCAAGGCAGGAGAATAGTGCGGCAGTCCTTATGACAGGCTTCTCGCAAGGAGTCTCGGCAAGCATCCTCACCTCTTCAAGTGTCAGGAACTCGCGCCTTGTGCTGTCTTCCTTCGCGTGTTTCAGCCGTGGGGCGATATTCTCTTTGATACGTCTTTCCTCGTAGGCGATGCGGAGAACGCATTTCAACTTGTTAAGGTTGTTGTTGGCGGTCGAAGCCATCATCTTGCCCTTTGTCTGAGTGGTGAGCGACAGAAGGTAGGTAAGGAAGCCCTGGCAGTATTCCAGTGTCAGGTCATCGAAGGTGCAGCTTCCGCAGCAATACTTTTCAAAATGCTTGTAGGCGGTGTTCCAGTTCCTGAAATTGTCGTCGTCCCCCATCTTTGAGCGGAAGTATTCAAGGAAGCTCTCCTTGCCACGGTTGCGGTCGAGAAAGCCGTATTCCTCGTTGATGATGGCTTCGGTTCTGCGGCATTTGATAAGCTCGGCATTGCGGAGCATGGTCTTGTTGAACTCTGTCTCGAATTTGTCTTTGGGGTCGGCATAGATGTATATGCCGAGATATTCCCGTCTTGTCGGCTTGCCTGTCTTTGGATGCCGCACAGCCGGATAGTAGTCAAGATAAAGAGATACCTGACCGTTCTTGATTGGTCGTTTCCTGACCGTCACTTTCGTGCAGATGTTTGTCATATCGGTTGTGATTTTTAATTGTTGTCTGATTCATTGTTCGGTTCTCTCTTGGCTTTCGTGCTTGCGCTCTTGCGCTCCGCCACTTTCCGTGCCTCGTCCCAGTCGGCTTTGAGGTAGTAAAGACGGTTGCCGTGGATGCGCTTCGTCCTTACCCCGTGGGTGAGCGCGAACCTGCGGACTTGGGTCTTGCCCAGCCCGAACAGGCGCATGATGTCAAAACAGGAATACCAGTGTTCCGACAGGTTGCTTCCCAGCCGTTCAGCTTCCTCAGCCATAGCCTTGTCAATCTCAGCTTTAGGGAAGCACTTGGTGGCATTGGCTTTGACACAGGGTATCGAATAGCGCATACGGAGATTGTAAAATCGCCCGTAGGTATAATTGAATTTCCGACATATCTCAGCCATCGTATAAAGGTCGCCTCCGGCACTCTCTTTGTCCGTGAACGTATCGCGCACGGACTGTTTGTAGTTAGCCGCCGGAATGAGCTGCCGTTTCGGGCTGCCCTTCGCTTTCTTCTTTCCCTCCTTTTGGGAAAGGTCTTTTTCAGTGTTCGGTGTATCTTCGTTCATCTTCTTTTTTGTCTTTTTACCCTGCCTGGCGAAGATTGACACGCTCCGCTTGCAGTAGGTTGTCTCTCTAATCATCAGAAAGAAATCCTCCTTGGTGATGATTGTGATGTGGTATGTCAGTCTGCATGCCCGGAGAGTGCCCTTGTAAATGAGGTTATACACTGTCCGGCTGCTCACTTGAAGGATATCCGCCACTTCCCCGATGGTGAGGAAAGGCTTGTCGGTCATGCCCCAGTCATAGCTTGGCAGACCTGTTAAATTGTGTTCAATTTGACGGTCCATTATCGAAGAAATTTGTTGCACACTCTTGAAAGCTGTTGCACGCTGCTGAAAGGAAGTCGTGCCGTGTGACCCCTCTCGCGTGGTACAATCGCGGTACAAAAATACTCCGAAAAGGATGAATTGCCAATAGGCGAAAATCTCGTTTGTTAAAATCTATTAGCTGAAAATCAAGGTATTATAACACTGATTTTTGCAGCCGTTTGTCGCCGTTTTGCCCTCCGAAACTCCATATGAAAAGACTTACCGCTACCACTTGGACCCAGACAGAAGAAGTTGGAGTTGTCCGTAATCTTGTTCTTGCCCTCCTTGCCACTGATGTCTATGGCAACAGGAACCCCCTGGCGGTCAGTATAGTAAATTTTCAGAGGGGTGTCCTCGCTATGCTGTATGTGTTCCTTATACATCATGCAAGCGGCTGCGTCGCTCAACGTGAGGAAACGGTCGTAGTCGGGGTTCATGCCATAGCAGTTGCCTGGGAAGGAGTTGACAAAAAGCTCCAACTGATTATAGGCTCGTTTGCTGATATGGATGCCCAAACGACCGAAGGAGTTCTCCAGATGGTTGGTGCATTTCTGAATGTCTGTATCAATAGGAACACCCACAACAAGGTTGAAATGGGCATAGACCAACTGCTTGTTCTCTCTGGCAATGACTTCCTGCACTTTTTTGATGTCCTCCACAGCAATGAGGTTGCTGGGGTTGGGCATACTGGCGTGGCGGTTCTTCTTCTTGTCGAGAAGGGAGAGCTCTCGCTTCTGGTTCGGTATGAAAAACATCTGGTTATACACCACGACATCGGCTGACGGTATGCTGTCAACCAAAGACACCATGTCAACAGGCATGGCAACATTGTTCACCTCGATATTTGTGAAGGGACGGACGATGGAAGGGGTGTTGATGCAATCGACATCGACAAGGCTATAGACCTTGCAACGCTTGTCACCCATGCAGATGGACTCCTCATCTACCTTGAAATTGGTCATGGAGATTATCTTGTCCTTGAAGTTCATCGCGAAATAGCGGTCAACATAGTCTCGGGCTGTAGTGCCGTCAAGATAGGTTGCTGATACTCCAGAATCCTTCAATTGGTCTTTCACCTTGCGTATCTTTACGACAAAGTCACGCCATTTCTTACTGTCAAAAGAGAAGATGCGACTCTTCTTGTTCTCCTGTGTTATAATAAGGTAGGTCTGACTGTCGGTATAGGGACGACCTGTGAAATACTTGAAATAGGACTCTGACAGAAACTCATGATTGTCGTTACTCTCATCATGGAAATGCTTGCGGACAAACACATCCTGTTTGTGGATGGCATAGCCTTCTCCAAGGGTCTGGGCAAGAGAGGTCATCAGATGGTTGAACTCATAATAGCTGTCGATGTTGGCAGAATACTTCTGGACGGGGTTCTCCATCTTCAGGATAGCAGAATACTCACCAGTCTTGGTATAGAGCACACCGATGCCATCTACATCTTCGATGGAGAAGTAGATGTCCTGAAATATCTTCTTGCGCTTGCCACCTGTACCAAAGGCTGATACGGAAATTGCCATACCAATAAGGATAGCCACGAATGTTATGATAACGTATAGAATCATTCTTGTTCTGGGTTTACATTAACTTGATATGAAGATAGGCCCATCCTGACGAAAGGGTGAGCCTATCGGTTACACTATTCAGATTTCAACACACTTGCTCATTTGTTTACGTTTGAATTGAGTTTAATCACATTCTATGCGAACAAGCATAGATGAACACACCATGATCCTCCTTCTTGGTATGCAACCCCTTCTTCTGCTTGAAGAAGATAAGGGCTGCACCAGTACAGAGGGAAACGGCAAGGACGAGGAGACCCGCTACAAAGCCAAGGATGCAGTAGGTGATGATGAAGCCAAGAATGGCTCCACCAACGGCACAGGCTGCCCAGGTGATGTAGCGACCTTGAAACCCCATAAATTCAAGGGGCTTTTGCAGTCCCTTGAACATGGGATAACAGACGTACTGAGTATCGTTGTTTATTGCTGACATGATGTATCTCTATTGCTTGAACGATAGGTTAGATACCGAAGAACAGTGGCAGAGCCTGGGCTGCTGCGACAAGGAAGATACATGCGCCAACGACCATCATTATCTTCTTCTTGAGAATCTGCTTCCGAATTGTAAAGTGCTGAATATCAACACTCCCAAAAAGCAAAAAGTACCAAAAGAAACAAACTGGAAACAAAAATTTCAAAAACCCCAAAATGAAAACATCTGCTTGACATATCTTAACACGGAAATGAACGGAAATTTTCATTTTCTATCATTTTGTGCTGCGTTCCTGAAGGTGCAAAATCAGGTATTGTGAACCTTATTGTCGTTTCAGCAATCAGGTTGAAAAAATGGCTTTAGTTGGAAAAATGTGCACGAAAAGTGGGCTTTTCAGGTGGCATTTTATAGTATTTTCTGCGAAAATACAGTTGTATGTTTAACTTTCTACGTATAAGTCTCTTTAGTCTCACGGAATTTTATTAACTTTGCACCAAAGTTTATTTTAATTGCAATTTTATGGTCACTTATTTTGATGCATGTGAGATTCTTGAAATGCTGTCTGAAGCATCTGTAAAGGTGTTTCTGGACGGCGGTTGGGGTGTCGATGCACTTATAGGCAGAGAAACAAGAATACATAACGACATCGATCTGTTCGTAGAGAAGAAAGACTATGGTAAGGCCATATCCGTGATTACCTGGAAGGGATACAGAGAAGTTGTAATGGACTATACGACCGATAGCCATACTGTCTGGAAAGATGACAACGGAAGAATAATCGATCTGCATTGTTTCGAATATGTCGAAGATGGAATTCTATATGACGGATACACTTTCCCAAGCGAAACTTTCTCAGGTAAAGGAAATATCGGGAATATTGAGGTAACATGCATAAACCCGGAGGCACAGGTACAGTTCCATCTTGGATATGAATACGATGAAAATGATGTCCACGACGTCCTGTTATTATGCAGAACTTTCAATCTTGAGATACCGGAGCAATATAAAACTCACATCTGATTCAATATGCTATGATTACTGATAGTTATGATATTGAAACTGAACCAATGATCAATCTGTTTGATTTCTACGGCAGACGTGGAGATTTTGCAGATATATGCCTGATAATATTCTCGAAGGAGATTCATCGGCATTTACTTGATTCCTACGAATCTGAAATTATTGCAACTATGCCGGCTTGCAATGGCGATACGCATATCTATAAAACAACTTATAAAGGAGTTACGATAACTTTCTACCTGTCAGGAATAGGTTCAGCAGTAGCATCCTCTCAATGTTATCTTGCAAGCTGGCTAACTGGAGCATCAAAGTTCATTATGTTCGGTTCCTGTGGCAGTCTTGACCGTACAACCACACAAGGTAGATTTATCATACCGACACAAAGTTACAGAGGGGACGGGTGTTCATATTATTTTGCAGCACCATCCGACTATATTGATATAGCCGCAAGCAAGGAACTTTCCATAATTTTCGACAAATTATCTGTACCATATATTACAGGTAAAATATGGACGACAGATTCTATGATCAGAGAAACAAAAGGACTTGTACGCAAACGTATGGAAGAAGGGTGCATCGCTGTAGAAATGGAATTGGCTGGAGTTCAATCTGTGTGCGACTTCTACAATTTGAAGTTGTATGCTTTTTTTGAAACAGGTGACATTTTGGATACAAATGGATATGAAGCCAAAGGCTTGAACAATGCCAACCATAGTTTAAACAAACTTTATATTGCTTTAGAAACGGCAACCTACATCTGAAGTATATCAGAATTGTAAATTCCCATTTAGCTAACAGCCTTGACACAGTTCAGCTGACGCCCCCATATAGGGAGTGCTAACTTGACTGGTGCAGGTATTGGAATGAAAGCAGATACAACAAGAAATTTTGAAGCCGGAATCATCACAGATGACCCAGAACTTGTTGAAGCAGCAATGAATCAATTCGATGAAGTTTGGATTGGTAATATGTGCAAGAAATGCAAACGCAAGGAGTATTGCGCTGATCCAATATCAAAATAGATGACTACCATAAGAAAAAGACACATCACCCAACACGGATGGTGTGCCTTTGCTTTAATTGTTATGAGTTACTTGACAGCTTCCTTCCTGTCCTTTTTCAACTTCTCCACAATCTCCTGAGGACTCTTCTTCTTTTGGACAACAGAATCAAGAGAGATTATGACATCACGATATTTCGGGTCGGACATCAGAACAGGCTTGATGATGCCATATTCCATGACCTGAGATTCAAGATCGTCGTATTCCACGCACTTGACAATAGCGAACAAAATTGCACAGAAACACGATACGTAACTTGCATATTTCCACAGGGTTGAAGTCATGTCATCATAGACTTTCTGTATTCTGACCTTCCATTTTGAAGAACTTCCTGAAGAATGTGTTGCTTCTGAGCTTGACGATGGTGTACCATTCGTCTTCGCTTTCATCTTCTCATCGGCAAACTCCTCAGCTTTGGAAACCAGTCGCTTACAGACTTCATTAAAGATAACGTCCTGATTGTCTATGTGTAACTGCTTACAAGAGTAAGGGTCGATTTCAACCTTGTGCTGTACACGAGGCATGGCTTTCTGGATGAACGCTGCCATCGAAGTAACCAAATCCTCCTTGCGTATGAGTTCAGAGAAGGATAATGGCTGAATCTGATTCTCTGACGAAGGAAGAGGCATTGCAGAAGGCTGCCTACCATTAGCCATAGACTTGGCAAAGGATGGAGTTGACGTCTCTGTTATTGTCAGAACACCTCTGTCATCAACTGAGTAAGTCAACCCAAGCACCTCGGCCATTGCTTCCAACAATACCAGTTCCTGATTGTGCTGCTGGAAATTCTTATTCCACTGAGCAGCCTCGACATTTGTTTTATCTGTTTTTGCCATAAGCTTATCGTCTTGGTTTATATCCTATCTTCGGTTTAGATGCGGTAACTTGGTGATTATTCAGGAAACGGTACTTGTACTTTTCCTTATCGTCATCATCAAGGTCACGCCAGCCTTTATCGTTTCCTCCGCCACCTCCACCAGAGCCGACAGACATTTGAGGACTGTAAGGTTGGAGCAATACTGTGAGCAACAGATCAAGTGCTATGTAACTGAACTTGCCATCATCCGAAGGTGTATGGAACTCCTCGGTGTTGAACTTCTGAAGATCAACAGAACTCAGCAATGATGGTATCGAAGGATAGTTGAACTTGGGTAGTTTGTTGCCAGGGAATGAGGTTTCCCAATCTGGGTATTTCTTCTCGCAACGATACCACGCATCCAGATAGTTGATGTCATACAGACGTTCACGATAGTTGTTGTAGAATTGTTCCACGCTGTTGTGCGTCTGCTGATAGTAGTCACCAAACTTCTCTGTGAGTTTAGGGAGCGTAAGCGACCTGTCTAACTGGCTACCTGAGAATGACAACTTGCCATCAGAGAATGAGATACCCATCACCTTACCTGTGGCATTATTGTATCGGAACTTCATCGCAATACCTTCGGCTTTCAACTTGTCATTGAACTCCTCCCAGTTCTTGGCTTTATCCTTGCACTTGACCACTTTATCATAGATGGCATACTTGGCTTTGTCCTTTCCTCGAAGGCGGTCTCTGTTGACCGACTCTTTACCTGAAGAAATGTAGAAGCCATACTTCTTTGTAAGGTACAGACAAGCCTTTCTGCTGCGCTCTCGTTCATTACTGGCATCAATGACCTCGCCTTTGCGGTTCACTCTGGAGAACATGAAATGAAGATGTGGATGCTTCTTATCATGATGGCGAGTAGCAAAGTACTCTGTGTCCTCGATACCCATCAGTTTCATGTACTCCCTCATGACTTTTAGCATAAGTTCGTCAGTCAGACGTGTACCATCCCTTGCGTGCCATGAAAGAGAGATATGCTTCAGCGGATCCCTCAGTTGATGGTCACCTCGAAGCGAATAAGCCTCGAATAACCGGGCAACAGTTCTGTAGTCTTCTGTGTCTGTGAGGAGAATACCATCACTGGCACATAGAATCTTCGCTTTCTTGTCCGGCTCGTCTCGTCCTAGGGCGTAGGCTACCATATCTGCGAAGTCTGCGCCACTTGTTATGTTTGCAACCATTGTTGTTCGTTTTGTTAATTACTTCTGTTAGTCCTCATCAGGATTCTTGTAAATGATAGTTGGACGCATCAAGTCACCACCTCTGACCATTCGAGCTATAACTTCCTTGATTGATAGAAGCACGTCTTTTGCCACTTGCTCCAAGCCGAAAATTCCTGCGGCATTTGCCTTGTGTGCAATCTGATTTACGTTACCACCCATCTTTGCAAGGTCACCCACCATGTCAATCTGGTCTTCACGCATGTGAGCTTGAACGACTTTTACAAGAGGTGCATCATGCAGGTAGTGCTGAACTGTCTGGTTTGCCTGCTGTGCTTGATAGACAAGAGTATTGTGATCAATTTCGTTGTACCCTACATGGTAGTGATATGAATGCTTTTCCTCTGCTGAAAGGCGAGGTCTTCCTCCCTTTCGTTTCTCATCTGGATTCTTTATCTTACCCATAGATGTCTTATCTAATGATGTATAATTGTCACGCTCGTTGGGTGGAACATTCCACAAACCTATAGCAGAAACTGCAATACAATACAGGCTGCCATCTGTGTTGTTCTATCTATAAAAGCTGTGACGTAAGTTCTAAACTCTCTGATAAAAGGGAGATAGTATTTTTCCAAGCAAGTTCAGGAATGGTTAATTACCAGACCTATCAGGCAGTGCTACAGCGCGTTGCCTCTAAGGGAGAAGTCAACAAGGTTGGCTCGACCGGAGTTTTGGGTACGTTTATGGTACCAAAAACACAAACTTGCTACGGAAAAATACGTCTCTTTTCTCTGAATAGCGTTTCAACGGCTTAAATCGTGCCTTTTTCATCTTCGATGTCGTCGAAGAGGTTCCGCTGATAGCCAGCATTCTGTCTTGGGTGCTCTGTCACGCAAGGCGATGGAGTACTATCATTAGAAGGGGCATGTTCAAACTTCTGTTTGTCGCCAGACTCTATAGTTCCAGTATCAGACGGTGGCCCCTGCTCTGGACTTCCTTCTGTGTCCGCATCCTGATTCGGACTCTGAGGAAGTTCGGGAGAAGGTGCTTCCGCTTTTGTCTCAGAAGCCACATCTGTGTCCATGCCTTGACTTGGTCTCTGATTGGCTTCAGGTACTGTTGCCGTAGGCAGGTTATCTGTTGTTCCGTCCGTAGGTGGCTCAGCGTTCTGCACCTGTTCATCAGATTGAGGATCGGGTGGCAGATTGCTGAAGTCTGGATAACAGATGTCACCATCATTTGTCTGGCACTTATCAACCGACAGCATATCTGAGATTGATGCCAGTCGAGAAGTGTGAAGACGGATGATCCCAAGGTCATCCATGGTGGAGAGAATCCTGACCATGGACTTACGACCCAGCTTCCAACGCTCGCTCATAGAGTGTGCGGAGGACTCTGCCTGACCAGTCAAAAGAGGTACAATGTTGCCTCTCTTGCTAAAAGAGGTGTCCACTATAGCCATATTGTCCAACAGGTCATTGTAGATGGCGAAATGTGATACTCCTGCTGTTGTACCAGCAAGGAAGTTTCGAGCCTCTGGAGTCAGTGTAATAGTGACTGTACAAGAGGGGAATGAAGTGTTATTTTTGTTTGCCATAGAAGTGAACTCTAAAAATGGTTAATGGAATCTTGCTCTCACAATTGTGTTGGGTGGATAGTCCTTTACAATCTCGTCCATGCGAGCAACAAGTTTGTTGTACTCTGACTCCGTAAGTTGTTCTGCACAACATGATTTGAGTTTGTCTGCAAACTTCTGACGCATACCGATCATCCATGGAATCTTTGACTCTTCAACATATTCGGGAAGAATATAGCGAAACCAGCCCTGAACATAGCGTTCCATCGTAAGAGAGCCTTCGCCTGTCTTAGCCCAGAAAACGCTACATTCAACAGTGTCATCATGTAATCTCTGTAGGTCTATCATACCAGTTCGTTCTAAACTCTGATACATACGACTGAAGTTTAATGATTATCGATTCTGTTTACCCAACATCTGCATGTGAAGACGAGCTTCTTCTGCTATCTCGTCAATGGAATCTTCTCGATTCTGACGAACCCATTCCAGAAGGTCAGACTTCTCAAAGTAGATCATCTTGCCGTTAGGACGGTAGAATGGAATGGTGTGCTCATGTGTCATCTTGTACAGAGTAGAACGCTTCATGCCGAGGAATACTGCAGCCTCTTCAAGTGTCAAAGTCTCCTTGGCAGGGATGAGGAGATTTTCGAGAAACGCCATGCGCTTCTGTAGGTCAGCTATGTTGCGCTGTGCCTGAGTGTCCTGTGCGGACTTGTTTGTTACATTATTCATTATTATCCTGTTTTGATTATTCGATTAAAGAAAGAGCAAGTGTCACGAACGAAACGTGATTGAAATCTGGGTGCAAAGTTAATGCGTTGATTCCTAATCGTTATAAATTGTATATCCAGGCACATCAGAAATTTGAGTAGTTTAACTTTCGAGTATGATTTTACGCGAATAATCATACTATAAACCTCGAATTTGTTGTGATATGTGGTATTTGCTTGGATGTGATTTCGTGGATTAAATCCTGACTGGCTTTAGTACGAAATACAAGAATCCAACATTCGAGACGTGATTACTATAGTCGTTAAAAAATAATCGTAACAAAGTGCGCAAGTTTGAAGAAAAATTGCTATCTTTGCATGTAGAAATTGGTGTCGTGCAACAATTTTGATTTGTTACGAGTATATTTAACATTTTTTTGTTGTTAGTTTGTTACGTAACAAGGTTTCTATTAAAAATTGGTATTGATTTACAAATAGTTACACGATTTTCTAAACCTACGAAGTAGAGCATGGCTCCATAGAAATGTACCGTAAGATATCGGGTAATCCATTTTGACCAGACTCCTTCCCATTTAGGCAAAACACTGAAAGCCCACTGAATCGGTCCGAATATCGTGAGCATGCCCAGCAGAATCTGTTGGCAGAAGATGGTACTCCACCAGCCTATTCGGAAGATGACCAGGGAGAGGAACATAACTATTTTGTCCAGTCCTATCATCAGTCCCACAAAGGTGGAATTGTTTTCAGCCTTTGCTGCCTGTTTGGCTACCTCTACCGCATCAGCAGTTCCTGCACTTTCTGCAAGTGTTTCCTTACTTTGGCTATTTGCGATGTTCGTGGCTGCTGCATCCAGATTTTCTTTCACATCTCCACACACGGAATCACGCTTGTGTATCAGCGGCAACAGCTCATTGTATTTGTCGCTCACCTGTACTGCCTCGGCTTCATAGAGGTCGTGCGTGTAGGAACCGATACAGTTAGGTATGTAGGCGAGGGCATCCAAGATACATGCATTGGAACCGGCTCCGATACCACTCTTGCTAGGTGGGTACCAGAGACACATCACCAGAGCTATACCCAGGATCTTCATGATTTTTAAAACATCGATAGGCTCGTTCTTTACCATCATCTTATAGGCGATACCTCCTGCTACGACGATACTGAAGAGTGCGCCCAAAGCCATGCTCATCTGCAAGATCCACCAGAAGGGACCGTCTGAACCGATAAAATCCTGGTTACACAGAAACTCATTTGTCTGGAAGACCACGTTGTCAATGTCTTCCTCAAACAAATCAACGCCAATGGTTTGCGAAAGGTCGCTTACCATATCTTTTATTCCGCCAAGCGTTCCACCACTTGCAGAATCCAAAAATAATGTACTAAATGCCATTTCCTGTTGTTTTTTATTTTTGCGCAAAAATAATGCAATTTTCATAAATACCCTGTATGAATATGATATACCTTTGAAATTAACAATTGCAAAAGCTATCACTTCTTGCCGTTGTCTTCATAAGGCTCTTATCATACAAGGGGCTTACACCTTATTATATATAGGGAACCTAGTTCTTTTTATGAAAACCGTTGACTGCAAGAGAATGTTGCCACCTGCCCAAGGCATCAGTGGCTACCGTAGCATTACTCGTTACCCGATCTACCTTCGTTGCCTTACTGCTGACTTCCTTCATTGTTTTTGCTGCATTCAATGTCCGAAGCTGTTTAGTCAGCGTAAGGTTCTTTTTTACGATGTCACGGTAGATGCTAAGATATTCTCGCTTTCTGCTTCCCAAATCCATATAGGACTCTCTTGTTACCTTGATAGCAAAAGCGAGACTATGATACACATTGCTCCAGTCTTTGTAATCATCAGAAGTTCCACCATATAGGGTTATCTTGTTGATGTTCTGCTGGAAGTTGCTCATGGCTCCTTCTATCTTTCCCTTTTCCATCTGCCAGGCCACATCGGCAGCTCCTGGAGTACGGTTGGCGATATTTTGTGCTTCGACTTTCGCTCGTCTGGACAAGACTGAGTCTACATTTTCTGCAAGGGAGATTTCATTCATCATGTTCTGCTGCGTCTTGGTACGGAAGCTCTGCTTGTTGGTAAAGGAGGCTGACTTCTGGTAGTTCTTATGCGTGAGATTGTAATATTCTCTAGGGGTAAGACTTCCGGCTCCAATCTCCATCACCGTAAACTGGTTCATGATGGCTGACTCATGATTATATGTCTGGGCTGACAACGGACTGCTACTCAGCACTAGCAGGAATGCTGCTATATTGCTTTTGATTAAACTTTTCATTGTATCTTGTTTTCTGTTGTTTTATATGTTCTTTCAAATTTCTTCTTCACTCAACCGCTTGTTACCGAGAAGTGAACCGCCTCCGAGGGGTGCTCGTTTCTCCGGTTCACTGCTGCCACCGGCACGTGAGTTCTTCTGTTTGGCTATATACTGTGCCTTCTTCCATGAATCATAGGCTTCCATTGCCAGGTTCTCTATGGTCTTGCCACGGTAGAGTCCATCCTTCCAGAAGCCTTTTCGCATGACCATATAGCTGTATAAGGTGAAATAGGCATTCTTTACTGCGGAATCGATATCATCCATGTTGTCATTGATGCATTGAAGACAAATCATCATTGACTGGACATCAAACTCTGCAGCTCCTGTAAGGTAGGCTGCCAAATCTATATAGGAGTCATACATGGATATGGCAGAGGTCTTTATCTGGTTAATGGCTTCCACACTGGTGGTATAGATAACGGCATCGGAGTTTTTGACGTTTCCCTTCAGAAGGAAGTTTGTCTTATAATCATCCAGGAGTTTAAGATACAGTTCTACATTACTCTTTACACTCCGGTAGGTATTCACGCCATGGAAAGCAGTGGCAGTACCGTTGAGTATCAGGTCGATGATGTCGAAGCATCTTTTATAGCGGTCGATAGCCTTGCTGCTCTCCTCGAAGCTAGTGGAAGATTGGGAAAAGGCTTTATGGGCTTCCAACACTCCCATCTCTGCTGCCGCTCGTATGCCAAGTACGGTTCTCACCTTCTTATGATTGCTGATCATGGTCTCCAGTGAGCTTGCATCATAGTCCAATATGGCAAAGCTCTTCGCCGGGAAGACGAAAAGCATTGTCATAATTACAAATACCAAACCCTGTTTTTTCATTGTTGTCTTGATTTACTGTTGTTATTTTTATCAGTTTCATTGTCTCCACTCACCGAACCCTTCAAAGAGGCTTTCTGAGCTGCCCTGGCAGATGCGTCCTGCCACCTGGAGAGGGCATAGTCAGCGATGGCTCCACGCGAGGCTCTACCCACAGCATCGAAAATCTTGTGCTTCAGGAAATCCAGGATAGTTGTCCGGCTGTCCATGACCTTTTCGAGGAGAACGAGCTGGTTGTAGATAGATACCAGCTGGAAGTCTATCTCTCTGGCTACATCCAGGCGGTCACAAGCCCAGAGCAGGTGAATGGCATCAGCATCATCTTCCTCTTCAGAAAAACCTGCATAGTTGTATTTGATGCTGATGTTGCAGTCCGGAAGGTCTTCAATGAGTTCCTTCAACTTGGCATTTACCTCTTCTGCACGATCTTTCTCACTCTTTTTCATGTTGAGCTGCATCACGGCAACCACATTGTCGGCAGCATACTCACTGGTGAGTTTGAAATCTACCGACAGGATGGCTCGGTGGATTTTTACACCCAGGAGATATTTCGGTTTCTGGGCAAGGGTGAGGGTAGCAGTATAAGTTACCAGACTCTTGACAGTAGGGCAGTAGCCGTGACGGATGAAGATATACTGGTTGTTACCATCTACCCATTCGCCCTGGTCGGACCACTGTATCTGATACATTCCTTCCAGCTCAGCCATGTTGTCATTGATTCTATACTTTCCATCCCTGTTATCTGCAAGGTCTTTATAATACTCATCAATACCATTGTTAAGTTGATTGAGCTGGTTTTGAGTAGTATTCAACTGCTGTTTCAGGGCTGCATTAGCATCAGAAAGTTCGTCATACTGCTTCTGCAAGGCATTTGCCTGGGTCTTGTTACCCTTGAAAAGAGCTTGGCTTTTCTGTTGTAGGAGAGATTGCATCCTTTTGTCATTGTCGGAAATCTGTTTCTTCAAGGATGCAATCTGATTTTCATATTCCTTTTGCTTATCAAGCAGCGTGTTGATACCTTCTCCTTCCGAATCCGGCGTAGGCTCCTTTGCAAAGCCTTTGGATGCTTCGTTGAGATGATTACCCTGTTTGCCGTTCTCCTTCCAGTTGAAACTGCCTTCTCCTAACTTGGCTCCACCCTTACAGTTTGCCACGAAACTTACAGAACTACAGCCTTCCATCTTCTTCTCATCTGCCATTGTGTAATAGTGAGGGTCATCACATTCAAGATGGTAGGTTATGCTCTCATCTTGATCGGATGTCTCATCTTGATAGCCCTGGAGACGGATCTTCATTTTTTCCTTGAAGGTTTTCAGATCCATCGTCTGGGAGTCAAAGATTTCCTCATAAACTTCTTGTTTGATGTACCATGAGTCTGTTACAGTCATATATACAGAAAAGTGTCTGCCTCGCCAATGCTTCGAATGTGACCCAATACCACCACTTTTATCACGCACATAATTGTAAGAACGTTGTTCGTAATTCAGACTTATAGTATGCCCTGGATTATTCTTTTCATATTCCTTCTTTTTGCTGGCATTCCAATCGTTGGAATTTTCCGCAGCTGTCTTTAGCTGATTATACTCAGATGTGGTAAGAGTTGGAAATGGAGGAGTAGAAGTTTTCATATAATTACATTTGTAAATCCAACCAGTCCAAGAGTCCTCGTTATTTGTGCTGGCAGGAGCAGACGGACAATATGAGGCAATTTCTTTTTTGCCACTGTCTACTGTATAGATATACCATCTTTGGGTATAGTATTCTCCTTGGAGTTCTTTTACATAGTTGCTGATATAGCCGCTCACATTGTAATCGTCTATCTTGAAGAGGTTGGCAACACCCTCTGCATCTGCAGTTTTGATGACGCTCATCAGGATATTCTTTACATTACCGGCATTCTTATAGTTTTCATACTGACTTTTGAAGCTCTTGAACATGTTGTAGATTTCCTTCGGCTTGGAATGAAAAATCTCTCCAATCTTGGATATCTCAGCCCAATTACTGTCGGCTGTATTCTGTCCGATGGAAGCCAGCTTGCCACCGAGATTCTTGAAATCTTCAACAAAATCATCTGCTGACAACTCCTTACCAAAATCTCCCAGATGATCCAGCAGCTCTTTCCAGTTGACCTCACCGCCCATTCTGGCTAAGTCAAATACAGCCTGCAGCTTGTCATTGACGAGAAGGAATTGGACATCCTTGAAGGAACGTCTGCCATTGGTACACACCAGTTCAAACTGCTTACAGAGCTGTTCCACATTGGTGGTGGTTTTCAGAAGGTAAGGACCCCAATAGATGGCATTCTCTGGCTGTTTGACCATCAGGGATGACACTATGATGAACTTCGGCATAATCCGGTTTTTCACCAGATCCAGGATTCTAGTGTAGTAGTAGTTTTCCTCTGTCGCAAAAAGACCAGGGTTGCGCATGGCAGCCCGGTCTTTCTTTTTGGACACTAAAATTCCGGCAGTGGCTACGGAAGCTGACCTGTAGTGATTGAGAATATTTTGCAGGTGCCCGTTTGCCATTGTCTCCATTGCTATTTCCACCTCATAAGCGGCAGTCATGGCAGCAGCTGTTTTCTTGTCGATGTTGACGTTGTGCCAAACCACAGCCATCATCTTGCAGGAAAACAGCATCAATAGTAATAGGGTATTGATTCTTTTCATTGCTTATCCATTATTTTTCTTGTAATAAAAGACTTTCTTCTCTTTCAATACTTTCTGAGAGAACTCCAGACATTTGCCGATACCGCTGTTGTGCCAGTCGCTTACAAACTGCTCAATGGCATGCTGGTAGTCTGTCTGCATAAGTTTGAGATAGAGCTTCAAGGCTTCCTTTTCTGCTTTCTCAGTAGTATACGCCATATAACACTCTGGCGGTTCCTCTACACCCAATACTTCACCAGACTGACCCCTTTTCAGAAAGACTTCCTTGAAATAGGTTCGTCCGTCCTTGTTGTCAAGACGGTTGATGGTGAAAATCTTCTTGCAGTCATTATCGGTGAGTGCAAGGGTTGCCTTGATCTCATCAAACTTATCCTTAAACTTACTCTGGTCGAGAAGCATGAACACATCGGAATTGTTGATGATGGCTTCCTTCACGATAGGGGAGGAGGTTATATCCTGTATCTCCTGGGTCACAACACCCACCATTGCCCAGTGCTTACGGGCGGTCTTATAGAGATACTTGATATATTCTGCCATCGTCGGTGTGGCTATGGCTTTCCAGGCTTCCTCGATAACCAGGCATTTTCTGCCCTTCTTGATACGCATCTTTTGGGTGAACACGTCCATGATGATGAGCACGATGATAGGGAAGAGGACTTTGTCATCCTTCACCTTATCAATCTCGAAGACGATGAACTTCTCATCAAAGAGAGAAGCATCCAAATCGTTGTTAAGAATGTATTCCTTCTCTCCACCTTTATAGAAAGGTTTGAGAATCGTTGCAAAATTATGGATATCGAAACTGATGTTCTGCTGTTTCATAATCTGCGGAATACGCTCTAGGACAAACTCATAGTAGGTGTTGAATGACAGATCTGTTACCTTCAACTTCTTCTTCTGTCGCTCCACCTTCTCCAGTTTTCTTTCAATACGCATAAGATAGTTATTTTCAATAACTTCCGGGGTGAGTCGCTGAAGGGCTTTCTTTGCCTGTTCCTTCTCGCCCTCGGTAGCTGCGCTGTCATCGATGATGGCTTTGAGCTTCGGTACCCTGCGCTTATCTTTTTCAGAAAGCTCCCTATTTTCAGTAAGTTCCAGGTTAAACTCCTCGCCATAACGCTCTTCCATTTTCTGCTCATACTCTTCATACTTGCCGTTGGCCTTATCCTGAAGCAGGATGGAATCTTTCATTTTTTCACGCTCTTCGTCCGTAAAACCTTCGAAAGGATGGAAGTAGGCTTCATAATACTCCACGATGGTCTGGTTGATGATGGTCTCTTCCAGCATCGATGGTTGGCTGGCTCCCTTATATATCTGGAAGATAAGGTTCTTCAGGAAGTTTTTCTTCTCTCCGAAGTTCTGCTCATACTCCATCTTGGTTATCTTGAACGGATTCATGGAGATAGGCTTTTCCTTGGTGTAGGAAATGTAGGTTCCCCCGAAGTAGCTGCAGATTCCCTCATAGCTGTTACCGGTATCTACAATCACAACATCTGTGTCCTGCTCATAATATTGTCGCATCACCGTGTTCATGTGGAAGCCTTTTTATATCTCCTAACATGCTGAGCCACAGTACTCTCTTGAAAACAACAAATTCAAAACGGTACAAATTTTGAACAGGGGAAAATCTATAGTTCAAGGCACTCGGCAAAGAGAAAAAACTATGACAGGGGCAAAAAGTAATTTTAAGATTATTTATGAAAATATTTTGGGCAATTTTGGCTGGTTGCTATCCAAAGAGCGCATTTTTGATGAAAAGTCCCACTTTCATCAGCCATAAAGAGTGAGACAATCGAAAAAGAAAAGGAGGGGTGAGAGAGCCTTGTTTGTGGCTTCTACATAGGGCGAAAATGGATGTCTTGTACCTCGGTTGTATCTCAGTCGGCATATAATGCTGAAAGACAATGCAGGTTAATAATTCGGCGGCAATAGAATAGCGTTTGAAAGACGTATTCATTGTTTAGTAGTTTTCCTGATAAAATGTTAAATTTAGGGTAGTTAGATTAGTTTTTCTTCCAATTGTTTGGTTTTTTGGAATTGAATGCCTACCTTTGCATTGACAAATCCCGCTCGCTTCCCATAAGAACAGCGTACCCAGCGGGACATTTTTTAAATTGTAGGTATATGAAAGTTATAAAGAACAAGACAATAGATTTTGCAACCGCAGTTCAGGCTCCCGTCATTAACGGAAATAGAGCTGCACGGACAGGTTATGTCCGTTTGGTTCGCCTTATCACTGACGAGCCTGTTCCTCAACAAACTTCATATACGGGAAAAATTGAGTTGAGGTAGGAATGGCTGTATATACAAAAGAATACGAATCCCAGCCAGAGGCTATTCTTACAAACGTCATTATCTGTCCAGCCGTAGATTTGTCGGCAAACGTGGCTGTTCCTGTTCATTGCCAAGTTGAAAATGTATTGTGGGACACAGGAGCGACCAATACATTGATTTCACAGGAAGTTGTAAATGCTTTAGGGTTACAACCGAAGAACAAGGCTCTTATTTCGAGTGCAGGAGGTGATGTCGAATCCTGGACTTACCTTGTTCATGTTATCCTTCCAACAGGAACAGCAGAGTTGAATGTTCAGGCTCTGCTTAACGACAATTCAGACTATGATGTGGTGATTGGCATGGATATTATAAATTCATGCGACTTCTGCTATACAAACAAAGACGGCAAAAGTACATTCTCCTTATGTCATCCAGCAAAGGAGAAAATCATTCTGAAATAAACCAGCCATAGGCTTTCTTTCAAGAAAGACATGTGCGACAACAATAATGACAGATGTGACATTCGCATCTGTCTTTTGCTTTTTACGCCAATAAGAGGCCATTTCCTTACACAAAATATACGAGATTTGAGCAAGACTTAGTTAATTATGGTTAAATTTAAGGTTTATACATACTTTTCCATAACAAAATGAGGTTGTATTGAGATTTTCTTTGTACTTTTGCAGCGGACTATTATCGCCATGTTTATAGCCATTGAGGTTAGACGTGTTCTTTCGTGATGGCATACAAGGCAGCCTACGCCGTGCTGAGTATGGCGGAGTCATAATGACAAAGCGGTACAAAGCGGGCATTGGGTGGGAAAGATAGTCCAGACATAATGAAGGCGTTTACTAACGCTCTGTTTAAGACAGTCTGTAATCTAGCAAATTAACAGTTATCATAGTCTTGAGCAAAGCCAACGGTAGATGTCCCGGGTGTGATAATATCGCTCCTGCGGAGACCTGTAAGCACGGATTGTACCTTTTCGGGCACAACAATTGTTTATTATGGTCTCCTAATGGAAATGATTATTCATATCGGCGTGGGCTCTGACGTTGTCTGTTCAACTATGATAGGCAATTGCTAGAGCCTCAGACTGTGGAATAGACAACAGACGTTTCCACGCTCTTTTTATGTCTATATTGCTATTAACGAGCAACGACATATAAGCCGATATGAACGCATTGCTTAATGCGCATACCAAACGAGGTTGCGATTCACCTCCTCACATTGGATTTGCCTCCAATGTCTCCCCCGAAGCCCAAAGCTCACAAACAGGGGTGTCCTCGGAATATGTCCAGCAGGAAGGTTACAACTGGTTTGTTCTTCGTGCTACTTATAACAGGGTAAATGCAGCCGTAGAGAAAGCAAAGAAGAATGATATTAAGACATACGTGCCGATGCACTATGTACTAAAAGTGATTGCTGGGAAGAAGAAGCGAATACAACAGCCTCTTCTTCCCAACTTTCTTTTTATATACGCCACAAGGGAACAATCAGACAGTTTTGTGAAAAAGACAGTTGATGCCCCAATCTCTTTTATAAAATATTATTTGGATAAGACGCTTCCTCCAGAGGCAAACGGTAAAAATCCTCCGCTTATTATACCATACAATGCAATGATAAATTTTATCAAAGCAACAAGTACTGATAGTGAGCATGTACGCATTGTTACAGCGGAACAGTGTCACTATAAAAGTGGAGATAAAGTACGAGTAATAGCTGGTGACTTCAAGGGAGTGGTTGGAAAAGTTGCCAGAATAGCAGGACAACAAAGAATTGTTGTTGAGATCTCGGGATTGTGCCTTGTCGCTACTGCGTATATTCCTACTGATTTTATTGAGATTGTCAAATAATGCCGAAAGGCATATTGTTTAATTTAAATTTTTTATTTTATGAAGAAAAATGGTAAGAATGAAGAACTTCAGTCTCGTCGTGAGTTCTTTAAGAGAGCCGCTAAAGGTGCTCTGCCTATTTTGGCTGGTGCAGCTCTCCTGTCAAGTCCTATCTTGTCAGAAACTGCAAATGCAATGTCATGCGCAGGATGTAACAACCGTTGTATGAACAGTTGCTTCAACACATGTCATGGTACTTGTAGCAGAACTTGCTCCGGTACAAACAACAGAAACTAATCCTTCCCTCCACGGAGGTTATAGAATTCGACAATCTCTTTCTCGGAAGACTCGTAGTCATTTGTAAGGATGCAGCGGTAGGTGTATTCTCCTTCCCACAGGTCGAGTTCGCCGTCTATCCGCTTCTGTCTTTGAATCACAAGACGGTATGCCTTCCCTTTCCATTTCTCGATGAGAATGGAGGCCAGCTCAAACTCAATACCGCCCAATTTCACTTTCTTCCAACCTCTGAGGGCAAAGATGTCATTGTAGAGCGAACTGCATCGGTTGGCACGGATATAGAAGGTCTTGCAGTGTTTAGCAATCTCTTCCACTATCTCTTCAGAACACGAGCCGCAATCAGCTCTGAAACGGTTGATAATAAGCTTGTTCTGTTCAAACCTTTCAAAGAACCTCTTCAGCGTGTCCTTCTGGTGGAAACGGACATTTGTGTTGCCGTCGCTGTTCTCAATGCCGACAATCAAGTCGCCAATAACTGCCACGCCAGGGCGATAACCAAGGAACTTCTTGTATGTAGGCTTCGCATCATACTTCTCAGCCTCTATGAACTGGTGGTCGAAGTCAACGTCATACCCCTCGCCCTCTTTCACCAGCCCTGTGGACAATAGGCAATTGAGGAGCAGTGTATTCAGCTTGTCTGCCGTGTTGAAGTCGTAGGTCTTGCCAGTGTCGGATGTGTAGGAAATGTTATCCTGGGTCAGTTCCTTTATGGCTCTGAGAATCGTGTCGGCACTGCATGTGCGAAGTGTCGGATGAAGCGAGAGGTGATACATCAGATGAGTGGTGACATCCTCGATGCATGAGCCGCCACAGAAATAAACGCTCATAAGCGAACGGATGATTTCGCTGTATTGATAACCATACAGCCTGCATCTCATACCGAGGGTTGAGTCGATTACAGATGAGAGCTTGGAATCAAATTGCTCCATTATTGGAAAAATACCTCCAAAAGGAGAGAGTTTCTCAGATTTTATTGCTACCTTTGCCATGTCTGTCGGGTTTGATACATATTTTGATTTGCAACACTAAGATAGGTGAAAAATCTGACATGGCAAAATCCTGAGCAACTTTTTGTTGCTCAGGTACTTATAAATAAAGTTAAATCAAAGTGTTGCGGAATTAAGGGATATGAGTATCAATACATTCATTCAGCGTCCTTTGTTGTCGGCAGTCATCTCCGTGTTGATTGTCATCGCCGGCATCGTAGGTCTCGAGAGCCTGCCCGTGGAGCAGTATCCCGATATCGCTCCGCCGACGGTCTTCGTCTTCGCCAACTATCCCGGAGCGAGTGCTGAGACAGTCATCAAGAGTGTCATCACGCCCTTGGAGGAGAGTATCAATGGTGTGGAAGGCATGACCTATATGACCTCGTCAGCCAGCAACAGTGGTGAGGCAGATATCACGGTCTATTTCAAGAAAGGCGTTGACCCCGACATGGCGGCTGTCAATGTCCAGAACCGGGTGCAGTCGGCCCTTGCCAACCTCCCCGCAGAGGTGACGAAGGAAGGTGTACAGACGGAGAAACAGCAGAATGCCGAGCTCATGACGTTGGCTCTTTGTTCTACCGACGGGAGATTCGACGAGAATTTCCTCAACAACTACATGAACATCAATGTCATCCCGCGGTTGAAACGTATCCAGGGTATTGGCCGTGTTGAGCTCTTTGGCTCAAGCTATAACATGCGACTGTGGCTCGATCCCAACAAGATGAAAGCCTACAGTCTGGTGCCCGCAGATATCACTGCTGCCTTGGAAGCTCAGAATATAGAGGCTGCTACTGGCTCCTTCGGTCAGAACCACGCCAATGCTTTTGAGTATACAATGAAATACCGTGGTCGTTTCTCTACGCCTGAGCAGTTTGGCAACATCGTCATCCGCAGTACGCAGAACGGTCAGATCCTGCGCTTGCGTGATGTGGCGCGTGTGGAATTAGGTGCCGATGCCTACAACTTCACTACACAGCTTGACGGCAAGCCCGCAGCCAGTGCCATGCTGCAGCAGACAGCTGGCAGCAACGCCTCGGAGATCATCAACACCATTGATAAGGAACTGGAGGATATGTCGGCTCAGTTGCCTCCAGGCATGAAGTTCCAGAAAATCAATGATACGAACCACTTCCTCAATGCCTCCATCAAGGTCGTGGTCCACACGCTCTTTGAGGCACTGTTGCTCGTCATCCTTGTGGTCTATGTCTTCCTCCAGGACATCCGCTCCACGATCATCCCTTCTATCTCCATTGTCGTCTCTATCATTGGAACATTCGGTGCCTTGCAGTTGATGGGCTTCAGCATCAACCTGTTGACGCTCTTCGCCCTTGTGCTCGCCATCGGTACGGTTGTCGATGATGCCATCATTGTTGTGGAGGCTGTGCAGGCCAACTTTGACAAAGGCTACCGCTCGCCTTATCTTGCTTCACGCGATGCCATGGGGTCGGTGACCTCCGCCTTGTTCACCTCTACGCTGATCTTCATGGCGGTGTTCATCCCCGTAAGTATGATGGGAGGACCCTCCGGTGCCTTTTACCGGCAGTTTGGCTTGACGATGGCTGTCGCTGTAGGCATCTCGTTCATCAATGCCATGACGCTCTCTCCGGCTTTATGTGCATTGCTGTTGAAGCCCTATAAAGATGAGAATGGAAACGAAAAGAATAACTTCGCAGCGCGCTTCCGCCGTGCTTTCAATGCAGTGTTCAGTGTCCTTGAGGATAAATATACACGCGCCGTGTCTGCGTTCATCCGACATAAATACGTTTCTTATGGCATCGTGGCCGCTGCTGTGGCGCTCCTTGTCTTCCTCGTCAAGATAACGCCGACGGGTCTGCTGCCTCAGGAGGATACGGGTATGGTCTACGTCAGTATGAACACCCGTCCGGGTACCTCTATGCATGACAATGCCAAGACCTTGAACACGGTGAAAAAATTGGTGGCAAGCGTACCCGGCGTAGCTCATGTGGCAGCTGTCAACGGCTATTCGTTCACCTCCTCCGGTTCCAATTCCGCCATGATCTTCGCTCCCTTGAAAGAGTGGAAAGACCGTAAGGATCCGTCGGAGGCGGTCGACAGCATCGTGGAGCGTATCATGGCTGTCACCTCGCTGGTGAAAGATGCCGACGTGCTCGTGATGACTCCGCCGATGGTGCCGGGATTCGGTATGAGCAGTGGACTGGAGTTCAACTTGCAGGACCACACGGGTAGCTCTATCGCACAGTTCCAGCGTGTGAAAGATGCGTTTGTCGATGAGCTCTCCCGTCAGCCGGAGATCGGCCAGGCCTTCTCCGACTTCTCCGCCAGTTATCCTCAGTTCTGGCTCGACGTCGATGCTGCCAAATGTCAGCGGGCAGGAGTATCGCCGAGCGATGTCCTCTCAACGATAGCCGGTTACTATGGCGGTTCCTACATCTCCAATTTCAACCGCTTCTCCCGCCTTTATCATGTCACGATGCAGGCTGAGGCCGCCGACCGTGTCACACGGCAGTCGCTCAACAACATCTATGTGCGGCTGAGTGATGGTCAGATGGCGCCGGTCAACAACTTTGTCACACTGACGCCGACGATGGGTCCGCAAGGTCTTTCCCGATTCAACATGTTCAACTCTATCAGTGTCAATGCTGATCCCGCTCCGGGCTACAGCTCGGGTCAGGCGATGGAAGCCGTGGCACGTGTGGCTAAGCAGACGCTCCCGTCCGGCTATGGGTATGAGTATAGTGGACTGAGCCGCGAGGAAGGCAATAATAGCAACAACTTTGTCGTTGTGGCTGCACTGAGCCTGTTGATCATCTATCTCGTGCTTGTGGCTCTCTACGAGAGTCTTATCCTTCCGTTTGCAATCCTGCTCGCAGTGCCTGTCGGTATCATGGGCAGTTTTCTCTTCGCACAACTCTTTGGCTTGCAGAACAATATCTATCTTCAGACGGGTGTCGTCCTGCTTATCGGTCTGTTGTCGAAGACCGCCATCCTGCTGACGGAGTATGCCGTGAAACGGCGTGAGGCAGGCATGCGCATCACCCAGGCAGCTTTCTCTGCTGCCAAGGCCCGTCTGCGCCCGATCCTCATGACTGTCCTCGCCATGATCTTAGGTCTGTTGCCGTTGATGGCTGCTTCGGGAGTTGGAGCCAACGGAAGCCGATCTTTGGCATCGGGTGTCGTGGGTGGCATGCTGATAGGCAGTGTGGCGCTGCTCTTCCTTGTCCCCGCTTTCTTTGTCATCTTCCAATGGATGCAGGAGCACTGGATGCCCCGACGGCTCATTGATGTGCTGAGAACGCAGAAGCTCACACCTTGATATCAAGGGTCGTACCCTCACCCTCTATAGAATGGACGGAAACTTTTCCGCCCATTTTTTCTATGATAGCTTTTGAGAGTGCCAAACCTACACCGTGACCTTTGATGCTGCGCGTGTTCTTGGCGCGGAAGAAAGGTTCGAAGACGTGGGGAAGGTCAGCTTGTGGAATGCCGATGCCATGATCCACAATACGAATATGCGGCTTGTCGATGATGACCTCCACGGGCTTGCCGTTGGCGAATTTCAAGGCATTGTTGACGAGGTTGTGCACGGCAATATTCAGCAGGTCTTTGTCGGTGTGGAGCATAAAGTCTTCCTTGACGATGACATGAACCTGAGCCGGCGACTGTGCAAAGAGCTCGGAAACTTTAACTGACTCATATTGTGCCGTTTGTATGTCGCCATATTTGGCGTGCGAGAACATCAGCAGCTCGCGCATGATCGTGATGATACGGTCGGTCTCATGACTGATCCGTCGCAGCGTGTCCTGATAATCCTCACGGCTGTGCTCACCGATCAATGCAATCTCGCACTCGCCCTGGATAGCGGTGAGGGGGTTGTTGATCTCGTGTGAGGCATTGTTGACGAACATCTTCTCTGCCTGATAATCTTTGTCGATACGGTCGAGAACGCGCATGGCATAGAGCTTACTAATGAGCCACAACACACCGGCAGCAACGAGAACCAGCACAAGGAGCGTCCAGCGAATCAATGAACTGATTGCCTCTACATAAGAGTCTTTGCTGAGTACGATGACCGCAAAAGTACCCGTGTTGTCGTAATAGACAAAGGCCGTACCTGACTCGTCATAGCGTGTGAAGTCAACCGTCTCGTTATGATAGAGCCGATCTATTTACTTGTCAGAGAAATATTCGTGCAAGGCGCGTCGTCCCTCTGCTCGGTCGTCGATACGAATAAACAGTTCCTGCGACGTAGGGATCGAGTTCTTTCTGCGCAGTACGACATTCTGATATTTCACGGGGTCGAGCTCATCCTTGGAGAACTTCTCCTCTGCTACGGCATGTGCTTTCTCTTCCAGATAATGGAAGTAAAGACTGTGCACATAGTTGGAGGCAAAAAAATAGAACACCACTCCGGCGATGATGATCAGACCGATAGTGATACCCGAATAGATGAGAGAGATTTTTCTTCCTGTTTTCATTTCTTGAACGTGTATCCTTGTCCTACTATTGTCTGGATATGTTTCTGCGCGAAGTCCTCGTCAATTTTCTGACGGAGATAGCGCACATAGACGTCCACGACATTCGTGTTCGTATCGAAGTTCTTGTCCCACACGTCTTTCAGCAGTTGCCTGCGCGTGAGCACCTCGCCCTCATGCCGTATCATATATTCGAGAAGCCGGTATTCCTTGATACTGAGGTCCACGACTTTGTCACCTCGCTTTGCCTGATGCGAGGCGGCATCGAGCTCAAGATCTCCACTGCTCAGGGCTGCCTGCTGATTATTGAGACTGGAGCGACGCAGAAGCGCTTCAATGCGAGCAACAAGCTCCGTAAACTTAAAGGGCTTGACGAGATAGTCGTCGGCACCGACGCGCAGTCCAGCCACGATGTCGTCTGTCGTGTCGAGGGCTGTGAGCATGAGCACGGGGAGACTGTAGCCCTGCTGCTCGCGTAGGCGGCGGCAGACCTCAAGGCCCGAGAGCCCCGGCATGCGAATGTCGAGTAGCACGAGGTCGAAGTCGCTGCTCTTGCCGTTCAGCAACTGCCAGGCCTGCGTACCGTCTTCAGACACCGTGACCTCATAGCCGAAGCCGGCGAGGCCGCGACGTACGAAATCGGAGATGTTCTCCTCGTCTTATGCCATCAAGATCTTCTTCATATTCTCTTGTCGTTATTGTTTCGTTTGCAGGAGCCGCCCCTGCATTGTTTGCAAAGTTATGATTTTCCTTTTGAAAACGATGCATGAAGGATGCAATAATTCTCTTCTTCGTTGTCCTTGTCCGGTCATAGGCTACGAAGAGATATTGCCGCTTGGCTTTCCATTGAGCCGTATAGACACCGGGGATAGACCGCGCGATGGAATCAATCTCGCTCTTGGCGCTGATGGGTGCAGGCAAGGAAATCCTCACCCGTTGCAGACGTGAGAATCCTCTTACAGGTAGCACAGAAACAGCAACAAACAAAAGGCTTGCTAATATTTTACCGCAGTTTCTTGAGATTGACATGACTATATATTTTTTCTACGAATAATGGGAAGACAAACAAAGTGAATAGCGTTGCACCGAACAGTCCTCCGATGATGACGATGGCCAGCGGGCGCTGACTTTCACTGCCGATACCGTGGCTCAGGGCTGCTGGCATGAGGCCGAGCATCGCCATCATAGCCGTCATCAGTACGGCGCGCGTGCGGGAGTGCATGCCCATGGCGACAGACTCACTGAGCGGATGGCGGTGTCTGAGGAAATGCTTGATGTCCATGAGCATGATGACGCCATTCTGAATACAGATACCGAAGAGGCAGATGAATCCGATGCCGGCAGAGATGGAGAAGTTGAAGCCACAGATAAGAAGTATCAAGATGCCACCCACAGCTGCAAACGGCACACTGCTCAGGACCAGTCCGGCATCGCGCGCGTTGCCGAAGAGCACATAGAGGATGACGAAGATGAGTAGGATAGAGACAGGAACGACCTGAGCCAACCGTGCTGAGGCGCGTTTCTGATTCTCGAAGTCACCGTTCCACGTTATCTTGTATCCCTCGGGGAGCTTGACGGCTTTTGCCACTTTCGCACGGCTCTCGTCGACCGCTGAACCCATGTCGCGGTCGCGTACGGAGAACTTCACGGCACAGTAGCGGCTGTGATTCTCACGGTACACGATGAGCGGGCCGGTAATGGTGCGGATGGAAGCAAGCTCACTGATAGGTACCATCTGTCCGTCTTGCGACGGCACTTTGATCTGTGCGATGGCTTCAGCGCGGTCGCGGAACGGCTTCTCATAGCGCACTACGAGGTTAAACTTACGCTCGCCCTCATAGACCTGCGAGGCAGCCTTGCCACCGATAGTCATCTCGATGATGCTCTGTACGTCGGCTTTGCTCACGCCGTAGCGGGCGAGCTTGTCCTCATCGATATTGATCTGCAGTTCCGGCTGACCGATATTCTTGATCACGCCAAGATCCGTGATGCCGCGGATAGGCTTCATCGTGCGATAGACTTCATTGGCAAGGCGTTCACAGGTATAAAGGTCCTTGCCATACACCTTGGCGACAATGGCACCTTTGACGCCACTCACAGCCTCCTCCACATTGTCGCTGATAGGCTGTGAGAAGTTGAAGTCGATACCCGGATAGACACTCAGTCGCTTGTTCATGTCGTCGACAAGCTGCTCCTTGGTACGGCCTGTCTTCCATTCGTTCTCGGGATGCATCTTCACGAACATCTCGATATTGTAGAATCCTGTGGCATCCGTTCCGTCATTGGGGCGACCGGTCTGCGTCATGACCTCACTGACCTCGGGGAAAGAACGTAGGATGGTACGGAACCTATCTGCTAACTTCACGCTCTCCTGTAGCGACACACTGGAGGGTAGGGTAGCTCGGGCATAGATAGAGCCCTCGTTCATCTCGGGGAGAAACTCTGTGCCTAAGAGCGAGAAGCAGCCGAGACCCGCCACCATGGCAACAAGTGCGATGACAACGACTTCCCGGCTATTACGCCGACACACGGCGAAGAAACGATCGGTGACCGAATAGACAGCCTCCAAGAACCGGTTCTTCTTCTCTATGACATTCTTTCTCAGCAACATCGATGATAGAGCAGGGACGAGGGTCAGCGTGAAGATCAGGGCACCTAAGAGTGCGAAGCCTAAGGTGATGGCGAGGGGAGAGAACATCTTACCTTCGACCTTCTGGAAGGAGAAGATTGGGATGAGCGCCGTGATGATGATGAGCTTGGAGAAAAACACCGACTTTGCTTTGCCGCGTGCTGTCTGACGGATCATGCCGAGATGACTGCGGAGGTTGAAGGCTTCCATACCGATGTTGCGGGCTTGGGAGTATAAAAATTCCTGCATCAGTTACAAAAATTAGTGGGTGGTGCTTTTCTGGTTGCTACAGTCTGTCAAGTGTCGACTTACCATCATCAATAATGTCGTTGGGAAAAGGATGTTTTTATTACTGTACTAATCTTTCAAGTATAAACATTCCTTCATCTGTTTCAGCCATAGGGGAGGGTTGTTTCGAAGGTTGTCAAGCTCTTGATAATGTAAAAATACCAGCGAATGTTACAAAACTTGCAGATAATTGTTTTAGTGAGTGTAGTAGTCTCACGAAAATCGTTATTCCAAGTTCCGTAAAGTCTTTGGGTTTTGAGTGTTTCTGCCGTTGTAGTAGTTTGACTAGCATTGTACTTCCAGCATCTATTGATTCTATTGGACGTATGTGTTTTGATTTAGTATTTAGAGCCTTATAACTAACCATAACTTACTATGATTAACTAACCATAAAGTCTTGATTTTCAACACTCTTTGATTTTTAACACTTTCTGAGTGCTTTTTGGCAGTTCCCGATTTTCCACATATTTTTGCAGCATATTTCTACCGTGGAGAATTTGCGGAGCTTTTATTTTGTCATATCGTGAACGTAGTTTACAATGATTTACGAGTGGTTACGATGGAGGACAGATTTGAAGCTGATAGGCAAAAAGCGTTATATCGTGGACTGGGTTGACAAAGGTTGTCAATGGTTCACTTCCGTTTACTCCATCGGTGGAATACTCAAAGTATGTAGAACATAGCAATATCAAAGAGTATGAGACCGACAAGAAAATGTGAATTTTGTGGCAAGACATTCGTGCCAAGAAGCGGTATGCAGAAATACTGTTCCGAGGAATGTCAGGCAGAGGCAAAACGTCTTAGGAAGAAAAGACAGCAGGACTTGATTAACGGTATTGAGCCAATCATGGATCTGCAACATCAGGAGTATCTTACCTTCTCAAAGGCAGCTGTGCTGATGGGATGCACCCGACAGTATATCTACAAACTTGTGGCTAACGGCAAGCTGAAGGCATCAAGATTAAGCAGCAGAATGGCATTCGTGAGAAAATCTGATATAGAGAAGATGTTTGAGGGTAATTCCTACAAGCGTGTGATTCCTGTCAGCAAGAGCAAACCCTGTAAAAAGGCAAAAACAGAAAAACCAACACAAAAGCAGGAACCGACAAAAGGGAAAGAGGAGAATGAGGTGCTTGACTTTTATTCGGGTGAAGAAGTGATGTCCATTTATAAGGTCAAGAAGTCTTGGCTCTACACCTCTGCCAAGCGCAACCAGATACCGATGTGTCGTATTGCTGGCAAGAACTATTACAGCAAACGACATATTGATGAGTTCTTCGGTACTGCCGTTGACATCAACAGCATCACGGAATGGGTGACCGCTGATGATGTAGAGGAAGCCTTTAGCATGAGCAAGTCAGCACTTAGGGCATACACCTACCGTCATAAGATACCCACCAAACGTGAGTATGGTCGCACATATTATTCCAAGGAACATCTTGAAGAACTTCGCAGGACTGACCTCATGAACGATGACAACTATTACACAACCGAACAGGTGCAACAGTTGTATGGTCTGACAAGTGCCAACATCTGCCATATTGTGAGAGTTCACCATATCAGTAAGGTAAAAGTGGGTGTAAAGAATCTGCTTTTGAAGATGGATGTGGAGCGAGCAATGGCAGAAAGAGCTGCTAAAGGACTGTGAAAGCAAATGATTTCAGCATTATCCATCAATGACTGCAAATAATGGGAGTCACGGAAGTATCATTCAGTTATTTTGTAGCCGTGAAGATACACTTCACCACGAATAATCATCAATAATACATATCAGTTATGAGCAACATTTGC
>OGIM01000154.1_pt1 | contig 30165 bp, 17 predicted proteins | sample 1571801 | NCBI WGS metagenome assembly OGIM01 (sample SAMEA2582106, study PRJEB24529) | metagenome | biome: Human gut stool | place: China | collected 2011
AAGAGATTTATATTTTTTCATCTTCCAGACATATAATAACCTATTGATTTTCAACCATCCACAACTAATCCCTACTTCTTCCCTTAACATATAGTAAGATAAATACATGAAACAAAGATTGAAAGGATTTTTTTACAATTCTTAGTCTTCATGAATACGAGAGCCTTATATGGCCTCTTAAAAAGATTGACAAACGATAAGACACTTCCCACAAAATATAAAGCGCATATTTATAGAGAACTATAAAGACTACATAGAATGCCATATAGAATCTCTTACCTGAAACTAAGGCTTCTCATACAGCCACAGAGCAACCGTATGAAAAGCCTTAACCAAACTGAAATTGCTTATCAATTGATCATGTTCACCCTCTGCTTTGCCATGTGGGGCTTTGCCAACGATGTTACCAGCCCGATGGTGAAGTCGTTTGGCCTAATCTTCCAGATGAGCACGTTTGAGAGCAGTTTTGTGCAGGTGGCCTTCTACCTGGGCTATTTCTGCATGGCCCTTCCCGCCGCCCTGTTCATCCGGCGTTTCTCGTTCAAGGCGGGCGTGGTGATGGGGCTTGCGCTCTATGCGTTGGGCGTGTTGGCCTTTGTGCCCGCCCGGTCCACGGGAACGTTCATGGCCTTTCTCCCCGCCTATTTCGTCATGACGTGCGGCTTGTCGTTCCTCGAAACCAGTTGCAACCCCTATGTCTATGCCATGGGTTCCGAGTCGACGGGCACGCGCCGCCTCAATTTCGCGCAAGCGTTCAATCCCGTTGGCGCGCTCATGGGCGCCATGGTGGCCCTTACCTACGTTTCGGGCAGCTTGGACCCCTCCGATGGCGCCACGCGGCGCCAGCTTCTTATGGCCGATCCCTTGCGGTTCGATGCCATCAAGGCCCACGACCTCGACATCCTGGTGCAGCCTTATCTCTATACAGGCCTGGTCATCTTAGCGGTGTTGGCCGCCGTAGTGCTCACCCGCATGCCCAGCACCGACGGCACCTGCGATCGTAAGGGCGTGGTGTCGGTGTTTGTTCAACTGCTCCGCACGAAGAACTATCGTGAGGGTGTTGTGGCACAGTTCTTCTATGTGGGAGCGCAAACCGTGTGTTGGACCTATCTCATGCATTATGGCCACCACGTGTTCTACGACCTTGAGGGGCTTGGCGAGGCCGAGGCCCAGCAGCTCACCACCCACTATTACTTAGCCGCCTTGGCCCTGTTTGCCGTGGGACGTTTCGTCTGCACCTGGCTCCTGACGCGCGTCGAGGCGGGACGCCTGTTGGCCGTGCTGGCCCTGGCCGCCATCGGTTGCCTGGTGGGCGTAATCCTCATCGAGGGCAGGGTGGGCCTATGGTGCCTCGTGGCCGTGTCGGGATGCATGAGCCTGATGTTCCCCACCATCTATGGCATGGCCCTTACGGGCGTTCGCCACCATCTGGAGTTTGCCGGGGCAGGCTTGGTGATGAGCATTCTGGGAGGCAGCGTCGTGCCCCTGCTGCAAGCCGCCATGATGGATAGCCACACCGTTATCATGGGACTGACAAGCGTCCATTACTCGTTTGCCGTTCCCCTTGTGTGCTTCGCCGTGGTGGCGCGTTACGGACTGATGCGCCGCCACCGCCAACCCAAAGCGTAGCCTGCGCCGTGGTTACCGAGGAGAGAGCGTGGAAGGACCGTTGGCGCCTATGGCAGCGCCGCTGATGGAGAGCGTGGCGCTACGGCTACCGTTGTAGAAATCCACATGCGTTTCAGTTCCGTCGAGTTTCAGGTTGGGGTTCCAATAGAGTGTGCGGCGGTAGTCTTTCGTGCTCGGCAATGGTGTTTGGCTATAGTCGGGATGGTAAAACTCGTCGGGCATGGTGAACCCATGGAGCACGATACGCCTGTCGCGCATGGTGTAACGTGTGGCATCCTGGGGCATCATGTCGTAATCGACCACCACGTCGGCACTCTTGCTGTTCATCTCCGGATGGTCGTCCTCGCGTAGACTGAAGTCGGTGTAGAACTTCGCTGTTTGCAGGCGCTTCAACTTGAGGTCCTTGAACACGGCCCAGTTGCTGCGTGTAACGGGTGAGGCATCCGATTGTTCCTTGTTGGGAACGTAAGTGCGATAGAAGAGATAACGGTCGAGACGCGCGTCGACTAAGAACATTTGCTTCGCGTTGTAATTGCCCATCAGCATGATGCTCATCTGCAAGGGCAGGCGTCGGAAGTTTACCTTTCCATACGACAGGCCATAATCGGTCAGCAGGTTATACAGTTCCACGGCGTCGTATTGGCAGGCGGGCTTGCTCCAAACAATGGCGTGTTTGCTCTTCCTACGGCGTGCCTTCACGTTCAACTCGTTCAGTTCGGTTCCCGCATATTCCACAGTGTCGGTCTCTTCATAGGTCTCTTCCCATTGGCTTGCGGGTTGATGGGTTTGGTAAAATGAGTATTTCGATGCAAAAACGGGATAGAAGAGGTCGCGTTTGACGTAGTATTCGGGCCATGCGTCTTCGTTGAACACGTCGTAATCGTCCAGTTTCTTCTTTTTCTTCTTGGAGATGTTGTCGCCGTATGCGCCCATCATCAGGATGGCGTCGCCATAGAACGGCTCCAGGCTAAAGGCGTAATGGCCTCCCTTGTCGGTGCGTTGCTCCACCTGCCAAACGTCGGTTCCCATCACCACCTCGCCTTTTACGACCACTTCTTTCTTCAGCGAGCCATGGTCCACCCCGTGCTCCGCATCGGTCTGGTTGGTGGCTTCGGTCTCTTGGTCGCCACGTTCGTCGGTTGCGGTGTTCGATACCACTTCGGCTCTTTGGGTCTTATTGTTATCCGTTGGTTCGCCATACTTCTCCTGTTCGGCGAGATAAGTCATGCCTTCGCCATTGCTAAACCTTTCCGAGTATTTGCCAAACTCGCCCGCTTCGCCGCTGGCGTTAATGGCGTCGAGCGTCCAGCCGAATATGCCCATGCGCCACCAGGGCATTTCTTCGGGCTCGATGGGATGGCTCGATGGGGTGGAGTAGACGTGACCTTCCACGGTCATGGCTGTCTCAGGTTGATAGCGCAGGGGCTTGTCGGCAAGGATATCCTTGACGTCATAACGCCTCCATCCCTGCACCATGAGCAGCAAGTCAAGGCGTGCCCGATGGGTGCTGTCGTCTGCTTCGAAATAGTAGTCGGGGTTGGCTACGAAGCCTTTCAGGTCGCTCGCCAGAAGCAGGTCGGTCAGAATGTTGCCCGTGTCGTAGGTGGGGGTATCGTAGCTGTTATCTCTGACGGCCAGGCTCATGGTCTTGATGTTGGCGGGAGCCTGTAGCTTCAAGCTGATTTTCTCGTAAGGACCGTATTCTTTTTTAAGACCTTCGACCGTTATCTGTTGTTTGTTGAGGTCATGATGATCAACGAAGAACAACCTGTCGGCCAACACTTGGCCCTCTTGGGTCATCACCACAAGATCGTTGACGCCCGTTGGCAACTTGCTGGTGTTGAGGCGAAGCGACGCTGCGCCTGTTGCGTCGAGGTTGATGTCTTGGTAGTCTCTTAGTTCGCCACGGCATAGAATGGCTATGGTTAGTGCCGGCGCATTGAGTCCCACGGCTTGCAGTTGCAGCTGGTCTTGGTTGAGATGGATGGCTATTCCTTGCGGTTGGGCCACTGGCAAGTCGAACGAATACGACTTTCCCTTATAGTTGAACACCACTTTCTCTGATGCGTCTTGGTTGCTGTTGAGCGAGAATACGCCGCGTCCCAAGTGGTTGGCCACGATGGATTGCTGTCCCAGGCTGCCCATGAGGTTCACTCCTTCGTCCAGTTCGTTGGTCGCTTCGAAGGCTATGCGCTGTGAGGTGCCCGCAATGCGGTTGCCGCCTTCGGGGAAGAAAGCCACGTTCAACTGCGGTTTCGGCACCTTTCGAGCTCGCTGGCGGGGCCGGGGAACAATGCTCTTCAAGGAGTAATCGCCTGCCTGAAGTGGTCTTTCGTAGATGGGCACGACGCGCGAATACAGACTTCCGTATTCGCGAAAGAAGTCGGCGGCCATCTTCCGGTTGTAGAATTCTTCGCGGTAAATGCGGTTGTACGACTTTTCCGTTACGTTGAAGTTGAGCATCCATCGTGTATAGGCTCGGAGCTCGTAGTAGCCCGAGTAGAGTGAGTCGGTGAGCGCAAAGTTGCCCGCCCCATAGCCATTGGCCGACACGATGAGCTGCTGGCGCTCCACCACAAAGCCGTCGGGCGACACCAGTTCCACGTAGACGATGCGGCTCATATCGGTGGGCGTGAGGTCGTTGGCTTTCACCACGTATGCCTTATACCAGAGCGTGTCGCCCATGAAATAGCTTGTGTTGTCGAGGTGCAGATACACCTTCTCCTGTATGGGCGCTTTCTCCAAGCGTCCTTTGAGGCTGTTGTCTTGCGCTTGCATGCATAGGGGCATACACAACAAGCCCATGAGTAATCTGAAGATACATTTGTTCATAATGGAGCCGATATGCGTTTGTATCTTGTTGGCGGTTATTGTGAAACCACCACATGTCCATTCTCGGTGATTCCTTCTGCCGAATAGTACAAGTCGTGGCAAGTGCTGTTGGCCAAGACCTCGAACGACACCTTGCCGTTGGCGTCTGTTGTCAAGTTGGGCTCCCAGAGGAGCGTTCGGCGGAAATCTTCGTTGGGTATGATGCCCATTAGCTCTCTGTCTTCGTAGGTCTCGGGGTAGGTAAGGCCGTGGAACCATGTGGTGCGCAGTCCATTGGGCTTTTTGCGATAATAGCGGCCTTGAGGGTTTTGGTACACAAAGATCTTTACGGCGTTGGGGCCAACCTGCTGGGCGCGCCAATCGTTGATGTCGGCGTTGGCTGTTGTTACGAGCACCTTGCTCACCTCATCCATATAGAAAGGAAAAGCGTAGGGAACCACGGCGCCATCTCTCTCGCTTTCTATGTTGTTGGGGTTGTCGGGCTTCCTTATTTTTCTTGATACGCCCGTGGCGCAAGCAAAGCGATTGTTTACAAACCACATGATGGGGCGACGCCCATAGGTCAGGCCTGTGTCGTAATAGTTGTATTGGTCTTTGATGTAAGGCATGTAGCCCGACACGTTGTCGCTTCCTTTGAGCTGAGGCAGTTTGCCCTTCAGGTATTCTATCAGCGTGGGCATGGACATGCCTTTGTCGAGCAGTTGGTCGACCTCATCGCCTGGACGGACTATCAGGTCGGCCGTATTCATCTTGCCCTGATAACTCTCCCAATAGTTCTTTTTCTGCCAGCGCTTGGCCGTTACCAACAGTTGGCGCAGCACATGTATGCTATCGGTGCTCAGCGTGAGGTCGCCACGGTCAATGGCGTCTTGCAGGTTGATGGGCGGCACGGGGAGTTGTATGGGTTGCCTCTCTTGAGGGTCGAGGGCGCGTGGTTTGGGCGAGAAGTTGCGGCTTACGCCAACGTAGTAGCCTTGCAGCTTGTCTTCCTTGCTGGTCTTCACGTACATGGTCCAACCATTGCCCCAACAGTCGGGCACGGTGAAGCGGTAACGCCCTCGGCTATCGGTCTTGGTGTATCCCTTAAGGGCATCGCCATCAGCATTGTTGAGCACTAGTGTGAGGTCGATGCCTTCCACGGGCTGTTTCTTCTTGGTGCGGTAAATCTGTCCGTTGAGAATCATCTGTCTCTCAATGGGATAGTCGAAGGCGAAGTTTTTCTTGCCCTCCATCATTTGGAAGTCGTAGCGGCGCCATCCCTGCACCAGCATCAGCAAGTCGGCTGCTTGACGATGCTCATTGTCGTCGCTCTCGAGATAGTAGGCTGCATGGTTGATGTAGCCTTTCAGGTCGCTGCTCAGCAACAGCCATGAGGCGGCGTTTTGGTTCCATTCGCTTATCTGGCTGCCTGCGTCTCTCACGGCGAGCGAGAAGGTGGTGTTGGGCAATGTGGTGGCCGACATCTTGATGGCGCGCCCTGTCACGCTGTCCATGGCGATGTGGATGGGGGCCACCTTGGTATGGGGATAGCTGAAGAGCATGCGCGAGGCGAGTATCTGCCCGTGCTCGTCGATGACGGTTAGTTGCGACACACCTTCTTTCATCTGCCTACGTGGCACCGAGAAGGTGAGGGGCTTGTCGCCCAACGTGTGTTCCTCGCAAAAGTACACCTTTCCGTTGTTCATCAGCGTCACGCCAACAGTCTGCCCTTGCCAGTCGGCTGTGGCTGATAGTTGGATGGGTATTTGGCTCTTTTGCATCATGTCGACGCTGAGCGCCACGCCTGATGTCTCGGCGGCAGGGAGAGGGATGTTGGCGCTGCGCCCGTTGTCGCATACTACGTACAGCGTGCAGGGCGAGTTGTTTGGCGTCATAAACACCATGCCGCGCCCATCGTTGTTGGTCTGTGTGCGCATCAGCGTCTGCGTGCCCTGTTTCAGCGTGCAGGCAGCTTTCAGCCGTTGCCCTTGTTGGTCCAGCAACTCGAAGGCCACCCGGGTTTTGAAGCCTTTGATCAAGTGGCCGCCCTCGGGATAAAACTTGGCGTTGATGTTGTGCTTCAGGCCTTCTGACTTGTCGCGATTGCTGGGCACGTCGGTCGCCCTGGGTGTCCAGAGCCTGGGATTGCTGTAATCTCCTTCTTTCGCGGGTTTTTCAAAGACGGGTATGGTTCGGGAGAATATGGCGTCCTTGCCCCAGTTGAGCATGTAGCGTGTGTAGGCGCGGATCTCAAAGAAACCACCGCGGAGGATGTCATCGAGTTTGATTTGCCCCATGCCCACACCATGATTCAGCTTCACCTTCACTTGTTTTTCCATTTCGCCTGTCGTGTTGTAGAGCTCCACGTAGGCTATGTTGCTGCGCCCACCCAGCGAGTCGTTGTTGCTGCAAACCTGATAGACCTTGAACCAAAGGGTCTCGCCGATAAAATAGCCTGTGTTGTCGAGATGAAGGTATAGCTTTTCTTGCGGAAACACATGGTTGAACTTCCCCACAATCTTCGTGAAGTAACTGATGCTGTCGTTCTCCGCGGCGTGAATGGGGAAGAGCGATACCATGAAAAAAAGTATGGTGGTCAGGCTTCTGAGCCTGTAGGTCTTGTGTTGTTTCATGGTTGTTTCGTTTTAGAGGGTATTTGTCAGATGGCCCCCAGCCTTCATGATGACTTTTACTTACAATAGCAAAGATAAAAAAAAACATGGAAAACGCAAGCGTTCTCGCGATTTATTTTGTTTTTATTCCTTGGTTTCGCTTACCTATCTATGTTTCTCAACGCAGCCTACCATGTACTAAGCACTTTGGGGCCTTTGCCCCACACAAATGACGAGGCCGCATGTTGCAAAACATACGTCACTTTGTGAATGTTCCGAAGCAGCCCTCGCGTTCAAACTTTCTGATGATGGCCTCTTCGGTGGAGGTGGTTTTCACGATCTTGTAATGCTCACGGAAGGCTTCGTCGTTGCCCCGTTGGCTCAGGGCGTTGTAGATGTCCTCCTTGCGTGTAGACGTTCCTTCACCGATATCATAATTGCCAATGTTGAACAGGGTGCTCCAGTAGACACCACCGTAGTCGTTCTTGCCTCGGTTGACTACCATGCGCGTGCCAATGGACGCCACCTCGTCGAATCCGCGGTCGTGCTTGTAGGTCATCTGGATTTCGATGTCGCGCGGACAATAGCGAAACATGGATGTGGGGCCCGACGTGCGATAGCGGATTCTTACGAGTTCGTTGTGCACCTTCCCGCGAAAGGATAGCAGGCGTAACTTGTCCATGTCAAACATCAGTCTTCCCGTCATGGCGTGAGTGGTGCCCTGCGCCGTTTCGCCAAACTGCACCACGATGATTTTTGAGTCATCATCGCCTTGCAAGATGGCGTATGACAGGTTGTATAGGTCGTCATAGTAGTGCTTGGTCCACTTATAGGGCAGCGGTGTGTAAAGGTCTTTCCATATACCGGGATCGGGAAGCATCGGGGCGATGCAAGAAGTGGTGTAATAGTTGCGAAACTTATAAAAGGGCTTCAGCGTGTCGCCACTTTCGATGTTGCCATAGCGTCCCGTGGTGAGCATGAAGTTGCGCAGGGCGATGTCTGACTGGCTACGGAAGAAAGCCTCGATGAGTTCGTTGTAGGTGGTGTCGTTGGATGACATCTGACGGTAGAAGTAATTGGATTGCTCGAAGCGAAACTGTGCATACTCCATTTTGAGTTTCTTCACCAGTTTCTTGAGCAAGCCCACGACATCGATAGGTGTAACGGTCACCTCTTGGAGCATTCTGGCATAGGGCTTCAGCGCCACCTTGCGCCCCAATTCGCTGGCCTTGACGTTCTTGGCGTTGTAGCCGACGTAGGTGATGCGGAGCACGTCTTCGGGTTGCGCCTGGATGGAGAAGTCGCCCTCCTGGTTGGTGATGGTGGAGTGGGAGGAGCTGACGTATACGCTTGCCATGGGCAGCGGGTCGCCTGTGGTAGCGTCCACCACGCGAGCTGTGAAGGTGCTTTGGGCACAGACATTTGCCAAGTTCAACAGCAAGAAAAGGATTATGATAAGATTTCTTTTCATGGCAGTTCCCGTTTTATATAGGTCAGTCCCACTTTGATGGGAATCTTGCCGTGCAAAATAATAATTGTTATTTTGCGCGGCAAGATGCTTATTGATATACAATGAGTAATGAACGCTGTTTTGAGGCGTGTGCACGTGGCGGTTACGTCGTCGTTCTTGCCTGTGCCTATTGCAAGGCTTTCCACAGTTGGTGGAGAGCTTGCTGCAAGATGGCGCGTGGCGTGGCCACGTTCATGCGCATGAATCCCTCGCCGCCTTGTCCGAACATTTCGCCATCGTTGAGGGCGAGGTGGGCGTGGTTTACAAAGAGGTCGACGAGCTGATCGTGGGTGAGCCCCAGTTGACGGCAGTTGAGCCACACGAGGAATGAGGCTTGTGGCCGCAAGGGTTTTATCTGCGGCATGTGCTGTCGGCAGTAGTCCTCCACAAACAGGATGTTCTGCTCCACGTAATGGAGCATGGCCTTTCGCCACGCTTCGCCCTGCTGAAAGGCGGCTATGGTGGCGATGGGCGCGAAGAGTGTGGGCTCGTTGAACTCGTTGGCGGTGAGCCATGAGTAGAATTTCTGTCGCAGGGTGTCGTTGGGCACGATGGCGTAGGAGCTTACAATGCCCGCAATGTTGAATGTCTTGGAAGGTGCTCCGAAGGTGATGCTGCATTGTGCGGCCTTCTCGGAGGCCATGGCAAACGGCAGGTGCTTGTTACCCCAGAGCGCCATGTCGCAATGAATCTCATCGGAGACGACGAGGATGTGATGGTCGTAGCAGAAGTCGGCCAGGCGCGCCAATGTGGCCTTGTCCCACACGATGCCGGCTGGGTTGTGGGGGTTGGAGAGGATGAGCACCTTGCACTTGTCGTCGGCCACTTGTGCGAGGTTGTCGAAATCCATTGAGTAGGATCCGTCGGCGTTCTCCTTGAGGGGGTTGTACACCACCTCGCGGCCGTTGCCTTGTGGCGTGAGGCGGAAGGGGTGGTACACGGGTGGCTGAATGATGACCTTGTCGCCGGGCTGCGTGAAGATGTTGATCACCATGCCAATGCCTTTCACGATGCCGGGGATGAAACTGAGCCATTCAAGCTCGACGTTCCATTGGTGGTGGTCGTGGAGCCATTGCTGCACGGTGGGCCAATAGTTCTTAGGCTCGACGGTGTATCCGAAGAGCGAGTGGTCGAGGCGATGGCGAAGCGCTTCGGTGATAAACGTCGGTGTTTCGAAATCCATGTCGGCCACCCATAGCGGTAGCAGGTCGGCCCGTCCGTAGCGCTCCAGGAGCACCTCGTGCTTGAGGTCGCCGCTGCCTGTGCGGTCGATGATTTTGTTAAAGTCGTACATGTGGTATCCGTGTTAGGTTTGTTATGCTTTCAAGGCCTGCTTGATGTCGCTGAACACATCGTCCATGTCTTCCAATCCAACGGAGATTCGCACCGTGGTGTCGAGCACATCCATGGCAGCCCTCTCCTCACAGGTGAATGTGCCGAAGATGGTGCTTGCGGGGTGTATTGCCAGCGTCTTGTTGTCGAAGAGGTTGGTGGCCCGTCTCACCAGTTTCAGGTTGTCGATCATGCTGAAGCACGCCTCCTTGCTCTCCAGGTCGATGGTCATCATGGCGCCGGCCGTGGGACCGTATTGCTTCTTGGCGATGGCGTGGTAAGGATTGTCGGGCAATCCCACGTAGTTGACGCGCTTTACCTCGGGCAGTGTGCGCAACTTCTCGGCCAAGTAAAGGGTGTTTTGGCTCTGCACGCGGTAGCGGGCGTCGAGCGTCTCAAGGCCGAGCGATTGCATGTAGGCCACGTGGGGTGTCATGTAAGCACCGAAATTGAATAGCATCTCGTTCTTCATCCTGTGGCCAAATCCCTGTGTGGTGCCATAGTCGATGGCCAGTCCGCCCAGCGATGTGGCGCCGCCTGAGAGATATTTGGTGCTCGACACCACCTCGATGTCGACCCCCAGGTTCTTCGCCGAGAACTGCGTGAAGGGGATGACGGTGGTGTCGGCCACCAGTGGCACGTGGTGTTCGTGGGCAATGGCTGCCAGTTCTGCCAGGTTGGCCACCTCCATCTGTGGGTTGGTGATGATTTCGAGGAATATGCAACAGGTGTTATCGTCCATCTTGCTTTTCACCTCATCGAGGTTGAGCAGGTCGCAAGGTCGCGCCTCCACGCCGAAGCGCTTGAGCGACTGGGTGATGAGCGAGAAGGTGTTGCCAAACATGTGGCGTGAGGTAACGATGTTCTTTCCGGTGGCGGAGAGGGCCAGCATTGTGTTGCTGATGGCGGCCATGCCTGATGAGAACGCCACCACGTTGCTGGCGTTGGTGAGCGCTTTCACTTTGTCCTCGAGGTACATCACCGTGGGGTTCATCACTCTCGAATAGTCGGGTGCGATGACTCTGCCCGTGAAGGCGTCGGCCATGTCGACCGCTGTGTTAAACTCGTATGCCGCTGTGTGGTAGATGGGCATGCTCAATGATCCGTAGGCGTCGTGCTTTTCAAATGGCGTATCGATGGCCTTTGTCTTATTATCCATTACTTTTTAATTGAGTTTGTGTGTTGCAAAATTACATTAATTTGCGCTTTTTCGTGAAAGACTGATAGAAAGATTTCGCAAAAAATGCACAACAGTGGGTTGCTAATGTCCGATTTGGGACAATAAGACACCGCTCTGTTAGGCGTGTTGGATTTGTTGCCATTATGCCCGTCAGCGGCACCTCTCTGCCATCGCGTAACACCAGCGTGGGATTGATCCAATCGCCGTGATCGTAGTTGAAGTTGTCGCCTCCATCGTCCATGACGAGCACCAATGTCTTGCTTCCCTCAGGCCAGTTGATGTCCACGTCGACGGCATGTCCGTCGGTGGTGTAGGCCACCACGTCCGACGAGTAGTAGCAATCCCATGAGTTCCAACCCATAGGTGGAGTTAGCGCCCACTTGCGGAAGGTGGCCGTGTCGGCGTCTTGGGCCACGGCTTGGCATAGTGCCAAGCAGCATCCTAAGAGCAATAATGATTATTTTTTCATTTAGCAGAGAGTTTTGTTTGTAGATAGTTTGTCGTTATTTTCTCATCCATTTCTTTCCCTTGCTCACCGTTACGCCGTGGTGGTTGCTTCCTACGCGTTGGCCGCTGAGGTTGTAAGTGGGAGCGGCGTTGGCGTTGTCATCTCCCTCTATGCGGTCGACCCCTGTGGGGTTCCCGATGACGCTTTGCAGCTCTTGGGCTGTGAGCGGATAGTTGTAAAGGCGAATGTCGTCGATGAGGCCGCTGAACAACGGATCGGCGTCAAACTGGCTGCGTCCGATATAGTTGAGCACCGGGCGGATGTCGCTGGGCTTGATGGTGACCGACGATGACGAACCGACGGCCTCGCCATCGACCCACAGGGTTACGTTGCCCTCGCCCATGGTGACGGCCACGTGGTGCCACTTGTTGCCTTGCAACTTGCCGTTGGCGTCGACCGTTTGCTCCTCGCCTCCGTTCTTGATGGCGAAGCGCATGTTGGATCCGTTGCTCGGTGTGAGGAACATGTAGTTGGAGGTGCCGTTGCCAAAGTCGAAGAGGCGTGTCCAGTTGTTGCTGGCGTTGGTCCATTTCACCCACATGGCAATGGTGAACTCGTCCATGTCGCCCACTTCGTAAGGCAGGCGGAGGTAATTGTTGGATAGGCGCAGCGCCGAGTCGCCCACCCGATGTTCGCTCATGAAGCGAGGAGCGGTGGAACAGGTGGCGTCCATCATGTTGACCGTTGCGTCGTGAAGGTCGCCTTCCATCTGCCAACTGGCCACTAAGGTCTTCTGGGTAGTGGGCGAAGCCGTGGCGGGCTCGCTCATGGCCGACACGTTGGCCGATCGGTCGATGGCTTTCACCTTATATATATAGGTGTGTCCTTGGCGGCAAGTGTTGTCGGTGAAGGAGGTGGCGGTGATGCCCCGGGCGATGGTGCTCCATTGGCTGCCGTCGGCCTCCCCACGAACCACGTTGTAGCTATGCACGTCGTCGTCGGCAGGAGCGGTCCAGCTAAGGGCCACGCTGGCCGATTGGGCGTTGGCGATGAGGTTTGTGGGCGCGTTTGGCGCGCTGCTCTCCACCGCTCCATCCTCAGGAATGAAGCGCCACATCTGCAGTCGTCGGTCGATGGCCGATGAGGCCAACAGCTTCTGCACCGCATAGGTCGACGACTCGTTGGGCATGGACAGATAAAGCCCTGACTCGCGATTGCGGATGTAATAGTAGCCCTTGCCCGCATAGTGGAGCGACCATTGCTCGTTGCTGGCGTTGTTGGCATTGTAGGAAATGACGTGTGCGAAAGCCGATGTGGAATTGTTCACCACGTTCATGTGCATATGGTTTTGTGCGTTGGTGAACGTGTGGAAACTGTAATCGCCACCGATGCGTGCGTCGGCAGGAGCCACATCCCATTGCGCCAGCAGCGGGATGGTAGACAGTTGTGAAAAGAGTTTCATGTTCAGGTCGTTGCCCGAAGAGGCGTTGCCCACCACCAACGTGCGTGCGGCGTAGTTGATGAGCTTGTAACGCCCTGCCGCGATCTCCATTGGTGGCACGTCTTCGCCGCGGTAGATGTTGTAGACCCGCTCCGCGTTGGTTTGTCCCTTTTGGTAGCCTGTTCCGCCTGGATACTCCATGCGGAAGGCGCGTGTGGGGCCCTGACCGTCGAAATAGACATCCTCGTCGGGCGACACGAAGAGATAGGAGGAGTTGGCGGCTTGTCGCTCGCTGCCTCCCACAAAAGCCTTCAACTCCTTGGTGGCGTCGTCGCGATAGACCGACGCAGCGGTCCAATGGCTGCGATCCTCTCCGTAGGCCAAGCGCGACCCATGGTTGCTTATTTGGCAGAACTCGCCGCGTGCGCGGCTGTCGAAGCCCCACCAGATACCTATCGATATGCCATAGTTGGCGGCAATCATTGCCTCGCCAACGTTGTGGAGCTCGTCGGCGTAGGCCACGTTGCCCTCGTCGACCACTTGCTTCCAGAAGTTGGTGAACGTGTTGAACTCGCCCGCCAGTTGATGGGTGTTGCCCCATGTGGCATAGGGTTTCACGGCATTGTACCACTCGGCGGCATAGTCGTTGTTGAGCGTGTTGCCCGCCGTGATGGCAATATCCTTGAAACGTGGATAATCCTCCTTGAGTTGGCGCGCTATCTCCTTGAAGTTGGCCTTCGTTCCCTCGTTCCACGGCGTGTAGTCGGGCTCGTTGAAAGGCGAAACAGCCACGATCTTATGGCGCGGGTAATTCTTTTGCATCCATGCCACCGAGGCGTCGATGAGCCTTGCCCAATGGTTGGTGTTGGCCACATTGTTCTGGGTGTAATAGGGAATGATAAATTCGGTGGAGCCGTTTCCCTGGTCGGCGTTGAGCACCATGTCGACATCGGCGCCCATGAGGTTGATGGTGTTGGTGCGGCTGCGTAGCGCCTGGATTTGCGAATGGGTGAGCGCCGTGTCGCCAATCAGTTCTTGGTTCATCTGGAAACTGCTGCGTGCGATGCTCAGGTTCTCCTTGCCAATGAAGTTGATGCCCTTGCGCATGTTCTGTTCGCTATTCCACGCCACGTCCAATCCCCAGCGTATGGGCAGTTGGATGCCGCTGTCTGTGGGGCGGAAGGGCACCACCACATCCGTCTTGGCCTGTGGTAAGAGATAAATGCTCGATGAGAGTCGGGGCTGCTGAGCCATGACCGTTGAGGCAAGGCCCATGGCCGCCAGGAGTAAGAAGGGTTTGATAGTTTTCATGATTTGTAGATAAGGAGATTGTAAAAAACAAGGGGCGAGCGTTGCACTCGCCCCTTGGGTATTGGGGCATGATGGTTTATGCCGCTTTAGCTTTCTTAAGAGCCTTGGCCTTGCGATGGCGCTTGTACCACTCCATGAACACGCCGAAGGCCGCCATCACCATGAGGATGGCATAGGCCGTGTAGGCCACAGCCTCCGTGTTGTTGATCGAAGCGGGATGGAAATCGAGCACCACCTCGTGCTTGCCAGGCTTGATGTTCATGGCGCGCAACACGTAGTTGACACGTCCCAGCTCCACGGGTTGTCCGTCGACGGTGGCCGTCCAACCAGGATAATAGATCTCTGAGAAGACGAGCACGCCGCCCTTCTCAGAGTTCACCTCATACTTCAGGTTGTTGGGCTCGTAGCTCTTCAGGGTAGCCATGGAGGTCGACTCCTGCTTGACGGCAGTACCCAGTTGCTTCTCAAACTTCTTGTCGGCCACGGCCTCATGTCGCAGGTCGATGGCGGCGAGGCCGTCGAGCTCCTGGTTGGCATTGTCCACATAGTTCACCTTGTCGACGAACCATGCGTTGCCGTAGGCGTATGGGTTCTGGATGGGCACCGTCTGGTTGTTCTGAAGGCCCATGATGAAGTACTTCGTGTTGAGCATGTTGATAACCGGGAAGATGCTGTCGCCATTCACCTTGGTCATGTCGCCAGCCGCACCAGCCACGGCCGATGCGGTCTTGCCCATCTCCTTGCTGATGTATGCGTCGACCAACTCTTGGTAACGGCGCAACTTGGCGGGATGATAGCCACCGATGCTCTTGTGGTAATAGGATGTGGTGTTTTCGTTGAACGTGTTGGTTGCGAGGTTCAGCACACGATAATCGAGGGCTTTGTCTCTGAGGATTTGCTCGTCGGTTGCCGACATCTGCTGCGGTGTGTCGCGCACGCTCTTCTCAACAAACATGTTGTCGTTGAGGTAACGCTTGTCGACCTGCCACATATCGATGAGGCAGAGCACGGCGATGCACGCCACGAGGACTCTCGAGTTGAGCTTCTTGAAACGGTAGAGCATCAGCAGCGCCAAGCCGATGAGCACGATGAAGAACGAGCGGAGGGCGTCGGCAGAGAAGATATACTTGCGCACCTCCACGAGGTTGCCCTTGAAGCCATTGATGAATTGTGCCGCGTCGGGACCCTGCTGGGCGATCTGGTTGAACTGCATCATCTCGTTGTTGGAGACAAACTGCGAGAAGAACAAGCCCGGAGCCAACCAGAAGAGCAGGGCGAGACCGCCGGTCAAGGCAAAGCTGGCGTAGACCCAACGGGCCTTCTTGGCCAACAGGTCGGGCTCGTCTACGATGCGCTTCAGGGCCATCATGGCCAGCAAAGGAATGGTAAACTCGGCGATGACGAGGATGGAAGCCACCGTGCGGAACTTGGCGTACATCGGCACATAGTCGATGAAGAAGTTGGTGAAGCCCATGAAGTTGCGTCCCCACGACAAGAGGATAGACAGGATGGTGGCAGCCAGCAACGCCCATTTCATGGGGCCCTTCACGATGAACAGGCCGAGCACGAAGAGCATAAGCACAAAGGCGCCCACGTAAACCGGTCCGCTGGTCATGGGCTGGTTGCCCCAATACTGGCCGATGCTCTGGTAAGCCTGCATGTAGTTGGGGTCGGCTTTCTCCATGGCCTTTCCGTTGGCGGCCATGGGCACACTGGCTCCGCCCTTGGTGTTGGGCACGAGCAACGTCCATGTCTCGCTCAGGCCATAGCTCCATTGCGTGATATAGTCGCGGTCGAGACCGCTATCGGTTTGGTTGGCCGAGTTTTTCTTCACCAGCTCGCTCTTGCCACGCATGCTCTCCTTGGAGTATTGCCAGGTGTGGTAAAGGTTCGAGAGGTTGATGCTGATACCGATGGCGGCAGCGGCCACGGCCACGCCCGACGCTTTCCAGAAGCGTGCCATCTGGTGGTTGCGGATGGCGTCGACCAGCCAAGCGATGACCATGAAGAGGATGGCGAACAAGTAATAGTAGGTCATCTGCACGTGGTTAGCCTTCACCTCAAATGCCGTGAAGAGGGCGGTGACGATGAAGCCCCACAGGTATTTGCCACGATAGGCCAGCGCCAGACCGCCGATCATAGGCGGCAGGTAGGCCAATGCCATCACCTTCCAGATGTGTCCGGCGGCAATGATGATGAGGAAATAGCTCGAGAATGCCCACACGATGGATCCCAAGGCGGCCAGATGCTGCTTGAAATTGAAGGCCCTCAGCATGATGTAGAAGCCCAGGAGATAGGCGAAGAGGTACCACACGTTGTCGGGCAACCACAGGTGGTAGAAGTCCATGACCTTGTCGAGCAGGTCGGTGCTGTGGTAAGAGGGCGACGTCTGGTAGGTGGGCATGCCACAGAAGGTGGCGTTGGTCCAGCGGGTGCGCTCGCCTGTGCGTTGGTAATACTCACTGGCCTCCTGTCCGGCTCCACGTCCGGCCGAGTGGTCGTCTTGGTAGAGGATGCGCCCGTCGAGGTCGGCTGGCGCAAAGTAGGCGAAAGAAATGATTGCGAAAAGCACGACAACAAGAATGTCGGGTAGGCATTTCTTTAAAGTTTTCATAAAAATAGGTGTAAACGTTTATTATTCTATGCGCAAAGGTAAGTAAAATTTCGCTGAATGGTTTGAATTTCATAGTAAAAAGGAAAGCGAGCCATCGATTTTTTTGTAACTTTGCGTCAAATAATCATTTATTGTATTGAAAAAGATTGGTATTATCGTTGCGATGGACAAGGAGTTCGCGCAACTCAAGACGTTGCTCGACGATTGTCGTACGGAGCGACATCACTTCAAGGACTTCGTCATAGGCACCCTCGATGGCGCTGAGATTATTCTGCAACAGTGTGGCATCGGAAAGGTAAACTCGGCCATTGGCGCTGTGGAGATGATCGATTGTTACCAGCCCGACCTCGTTATGTCGACGGGCGTGGCAGGCGGAGCCGACGTGACGCTTAGCCCGCTCGATGTGGTGGTGGCTGCTGAATGTACCTACCACGACGCCTATTGTGGCGAGGAGGTGGCGCGTGGCCAAATCATGGGCCAACCCGCCCGTTTCGTGTCGCCAAAGGCGTTGGTCGACAAGGCCCTGGCGCTCAGCGGCGTGGTCGACGGCATAAAGATTCGCAGCGGCCTGACCGTCAGCGGCGAATGGTTTGTCGACTCGCGTGAGAAGATGCGCCAGATATTGGCCGACTTCCCCGACGCGGTGGCCGTCGACATGGAGAGCTGCTCGATCGCGCAGACCTGCCATATCTACCAAACCCCGTTCATCTCTTTCCGCATCATTAGCGACGTGCCGCTGAAGGACCACAAGGGAGCCCAGTATTTCGATTTCTGGAACCGCATGGCCGAAGGCAGCTTCGAGATTACCCGTCATTACCTCAAGGCCCTGTTGGCCTAACCTTTTAGCATAACCGATTCATTATGAATAAGATACCATCCTTTACCATCAATCATGAGAAATTGTTGCGTGGCATTTATGTCAGTCGCAAGGACGTAGTAGGAAACGAAGTGGTTACCACCTTCGATATCCGTATGAAGGAGCCCAATCGTGAGCCCGTGCTCCACAATGGCGCCATCCATACCATTGAGCATCTGGCGGCAACCTATCTGCGCAACGACCCCGAGTGGAAAGACCGCGTGGTGTATTGGGGCCCGATGGGATGCCTCACCGGCAACTACCTGTTGCTGCGTGGCGATTGGGAGTCGCGCGATATTGTGGAACTGATGAAGCGCACGTTCCAGTTTGTCGCCGATTTTGAAGGCGAAATACCTGGTGCCGCCCCTCGCGATTGCGGCAACTGGTTGCTCCACGACCTGCCCATGGCCCGTTGGGAGGCCCGCAAGTTTCTCGACGAGGTGCTGATGAACATGAGCGAGGAGAACCTCGTTTATCCTCAGTAAGCAACGTTTGTCGCAACTTTTTGCGTCGTTTAATGGTTTTTTAACGGTTATTTCGTTCAGCGAAAGGCGTAAATCGTTATTTTTGCAACAGTAATCTAACAAACCCATGAAAAAGAAAATGTTACTCGCCGCCGGTTGCCTCATGGCGCTTGCGGCCCATGCGGATGGCGCATACAGCTATCTGACCTTTACCCATAACAACCTGGCTGAGCAATCGTTCAGCGCCGCCGACCTGACCATCACCTTCGAGAATGGGCAGGCTGTGGTGGCCCAGAACGGCAACAAGACCACCCTGGCGCTGGCCGACCTGCAGAAGATGCGCTTCACGGCAGAGCCCGCCGGCGTGGAAGAGGTGGTGGCCGAGGCCAACGGACCGCTCACCGTGGTGACCCTTTCTGGCCAGCGCGTGGGAACCTTCAAGGACAAAGCCACGATGGAAAGAAGCCTGAAGAAGGGATTGTATGTAGTGAAAACCGCAGGAAAAACCTATAAATACGAAGCAAGATGAACACATTCTTCACAAATATGACCCTCGGAACGATGGTTCGTAGGAAGGCTTTGGCCTTGCTGATGCTCTTCGCGCCCGTATCGGCGTTTGTCTCCGCCCAGACGTTGAACGTCAAGGTGGGCGAGGTGACCTATGCCCACATGGCCGAGCAGACCGGCGACATGCTCTTTGACAACGGATCCACGCTGACCGTGCAGGGAAAGACCTACCAACTGGCTGAGGTGACCTCGGTCACGGTGAACAACAACCGTGTGGCCGACAACACCATCGCCGTGAACTACCAGGGCGCTAAGGCCCAGGTGACGGTGGCTGGCAACTTGGCCCAGCACGTCACGGTGAGTGCGGTGGGCGCCGATGTGCGCGTCGTGGCCGACTCCACTTACATGGGTGCCATCGCCTACACGTTGACCGGCTCGAGCGCCGACGGCTCGTTCTACATGGACGGCGATGCCAAGGCTTCGATCACCCTCGACAACCTTTCGCTGACAAGCGCCAAGGGCGGGGCCATCACCATCGACGATGGTAAGAAGATCGACGTTAACCTTGTGGGAACCAACGTGTTGGCCGATGCTGCCACGGGCTTGCAGAGCGCTTGCCTCTACATAAACGGACACGTCGACCTGTTGGGCGAAGGCACACTTGCCATCAAGGGCAATTGTCGCCACGCTTACTCCTCCGACGAGTACACGCGCATGGTGAGCGGCACGCTGACGGTGGAAAGCGCCAAGGCCGACGGTGTTCATGTCAAGCAATATTTTGAGATGTGCGGCGGCACGCTGACCGTCAATTCGGAAGGCGACGGCATTGATGTGGGTGCCAAGAAGAAGGGCGGCGACAACAATGGCCAGCTCATCCTCAATGGGGGTGTGGTGGCCGTAACGGCCACAGGCGAGGGCGCCAAGGCCCTAAAAGCCGACAGCACCATCACCATGACGGGTGGAACGGTGACGGGCAAGACCACAGGATCGGCTTATTTCGATGCGACGGTGAACGATATTGGCGGTGTTTCTTCGTTGAAGGCCGGAGGCAAGTTCCTCATGAAGGGTGGCTCGCTGAGCCTCACCTCAACGGGACCGGGCGCCAAGGGCATCAATGCCGATGGGGATATCGTGATCGACAATGGCCAACTGTCGGTGGTGACGACGGGCGACCTCTATGTGTATAACGCCCTCGACACCAAGCCACACGCCGTGAATACCGACGGAACCATCACCATCAATGGCGGAACCTTGTTTGTGGCGGCCTCCTCGGTCGGACGTGCGTTGAGCACCGACTTTGCGTTCTTGGTGAACGGTGGTACGCTGATGGGCATCGGCGGCAAGAAGTGTGAGCCCACAGGCGGCACACAGAAGTACAAGGTTTACAAGGCCCAGAACATCAAGGCGGGTGCAACCGCCGCTTACGATGGCGTTAGCTTCACCATTCCCGCCGTCTACAACAACAGCAAGGCACAAGTGCTTGTGTCGAAGGCGGGTATGTAAACGGCGCTGAGTGGGCATGGCCCGACAGAGAGGTGCCTGCCGATTGCGAAATGATTATGATAGGCTTGTGGGTTCCAACGCGTCGCGAAGGAACGCACAAGCCTGTTTTCGTTTCTCTGAAAAGGACGGAACCTCGGGGGCTTCGTTTCTCGTTCGAGTCAAGGGGAGCGGCCGCCAATAGGAGGGCCGCCAGGGGAATGGATGAGGAGTTGTAGGGTTATTTGGTTAAAAAGTTGTGTCGAGATTTTGCGTGCTCTAAGAGCAGAAATCGCCGTTTGTGAGAGATTGCGACGCCCGATCTAAGAGCAGCGCTCGCCGTTAGGCATCTTTCGAGTTGCGAAAGACCATGTTTCGTGCCTCGAAAGACCATCTTTCGAAGCAAGGTTAGGCATGTTTCGAGGTGCGAAAGATGCCTAACCGCAAGAAGTAATGTGGAATTTGAAAGACGGAAAGTTGAAATATGAATGTAACGGATTGAATATCAAGTGATTGTGTAAATGTGCTGAGAATTGCGTATTTGCGGCCAACGATGCGTCAGTTTCAAATAAATGTGTAGATTTGGGTATAGTTTGTTGGTTAAATTCCGTTCCCTTTTGTGGTGCGCAACGCTATCGGCGGTTTGGCTATTAGTGTTTGCCAACCTTGAGGAGATTGGAAGGTCATGCTCCAAGAACAATCATGGCGTATCGAGTGGGCTCTTGTGGAAAACAGTTGTTGATGATTTTCCCAACCGCCCCTCGTCTTGTATGAAACCCTGTAATAACACGTAACGCCCAGACTCCCGTCTGAGCGTTACGTATTTTCAATTGCCTAAATAGTTAGTTGTGTGTAGTTGTCATTTTTGAAATCGGCTCCCTAAAAACAATTTTTACGGTTACAAAGATAGCGAATATATATATCACGGCAATAATAAGAGTCTAAAATTCACGTAAAAATCTACGCAAACGTTTACGGAGTGATTTCGTGTGGGCGGGATCGTGGTTTCTTGCGAAGCCCCAAATGGGTCCTTGATGGTGGGGAGGACAAATGGCTTTTTAGCTTGCCAAACACAAAAAAGCGACGGCCAAAATAGTCATTACCAATCTTTTTCTGTATCTTTGCACTTATAAATAATGTATCAAGCATGAAAGAATTCGTAATATCTGAAGTCAAGGCTGAGACCGCCATTCTTGTGGGACTGATAACTCCCCAGCAAGACGAAGCCAAGACCAAGGAATACCTCGACGAGCTGGAGTTTCTGGCCGACACGGCAGGAGCTGTCACCGTGAAGCGCTACACCCAGCGGGTGGGCGGTCCCAGCAGCATCACGTATGTGGGAAAAGGCAAGCTCGAGGAAATAAGAGCCTATATCAAGGCAGAGGAAGAGGAAGACCGAGAGATCGGTATGGTCATCTTCGACGATGAGCTCACGGCCAAGCAGATGCGCAATATCGAGCAGGCCTTGCAGGTGAAAATTCTCGACCGCACGTCGCTTATCCTCGACATCTTCGCTATGCGCGCCCAGACGGCCAACGCCAAGACGCAGGTGGAACTGGCCCAATATCGCTATATGTTGCCCCGGCTGCAACGCCTTTGGACCCACTTGGAGCGCCAGGGCGGTGGCTCAGGATCGGGCGGCGGTAAGGGATCGGTGGGACTGCGCGGACCGGGTGAGACGCAGCTCGAGATGGACCGACGCATCATCCTCAATCGCATGAGCCTGCTGAAGAAGCGACTGGAGGAAATCGACAAGCAGAAAGTGACGCAACGCAAGAATCGAGGCCGCCTCATTCGTGTGGCTCTCGTGGGATACACCAACGTGGGAAAATCCACCATCATGAACCTGCTGGCCAAGAGCGAGGTGTTTGCCGAGAACAAATTGTTCGCAACGCTCGACACCACCGTGCGCAAGGTGGTGGTCGAAAACCTGCCTTTCCTATTGGCCGACACCGTGGGATTCATCCGAAAACTGCCCACCGACCTGGTCGATTCGTTCAAGTCGACCCTCGATGAGGTGCGTGAGGCCGACCTGTTGCTTCATGTGGTCGACATCTCACATCCCGATTTTGAGGAACAGGTGGAGGTGGTCAACCAAACGCTCAAGGACCTTGGATGCGCCGAAACGCCCACGATGATCGTGTTCAACAAGATCGACAATTACCATTGGACCGACAAGGACCCCGACGACTTGACACCTCCCACACGCGAGAACATCACCCTCGATGAGCTGAAACGCACGTGGATGGCGCGCCTCAACGACAACTGCATCTTCATATCGGCACGCGAGAAGGAGAACGTGGACGAGTTTCGCGACACCCTTTACCGAAAGGTGCGTGAGCTCCACGTGCAGAAATACCCCTACAACGACTTCCTCTACCCTGTGGAGGACTGACGATTGGATAACTAACAAATCATCAACAACATGGACTACAGAAAACTCACCGACGAGGAGATCAATGTGCTCGAAGATCACAACTGCTGGGCAGAAGACTGGAGTAGGGTTAGTGTGGCCGACGACTTCAGGCCAAACTACATGCATCGCGTGATGCTTTATGGCGACGTGTGCATCGGAGTGTTCGAAAAGAACGTGGAGGTCTCCAAGGGATTTTGCAAACACTCGGGCATCAGCAACGCTACGTTGCGCAATGTCACAGTAGGCGACAACTGCCTCATTGAGAACGTGGGCAACTACATCAACAATTACAACATCGGCGATGACTGCTACATCTCCAACGTGTCGACCATCGAAACGACGGAGGGGGCAACCTATGGTGAGGGAAATCTGATATCTGTGTTGAATGAGGTGGGCGATGGAAACCTCATCCTCTTTAAGCATCTCAACAGTCAGTTTGCCGCTTTCATGGTGAAACATTTCCAAGACAAGGAGCTGAAAGACTGCATTCGCCGGCTCATCCGCGAGGAAATCGAAGCCACAAGCACCGACTGTGGCACCCTCGGAACGGGCGTGAAGATCGTCAATACGAAGGAAATAACCAACACGAACATCTGCGACGATTGTGAGGTGAACGGTGCGGCACGCCTCAGCGACTGCACCATCCTGAGCTCGCCCGAGGCCAATGTGTATATCGGAACGGGTGTGATCTGCGAGAATTCCATCATCAGCCATGGATCGAGCATCATCAATTCGGTGAAGATGCAAGACTGCTTTGTGGGCGAGGCCTGCAAAATCAGCAACGGGTTCACCGCTTCGGCCAGTGTGTTCTTTGCCAATAGTTACATGAGCAACGGTGAGGCCTGCGCGGCGTTCTGCGGTCCGTTCTCGGCCAGTCACCACAAGAGCTCGCTGCTCATCGGTGGAATGTTCAGCTTTTACAACGCTGGCTCAGCCACCAACTTCTCCAACCACGCTTACAAGATGGGCCCCATGCACTGGGGAGTGCTTGAGCGCGGAACGAAGACGGCGAGTGGCGCGTACCTCCTGATGCCTGCCACGATCGGCACGTTCAGCGTTTGCTTCGGCAAGCTGATGCACCATCCCGACACGCGCAACCTGCCTTTCTCGTACCTCATCGCCTATGGCGACGTCATGTACCTGTCGCCAGGACGCAACATCACCACCGTGGGCCTCTATCGCGACATACGCAAGTGGCCCAAGCGCGACATGAGACCGAAGGGGTCGCAAAAGAGTATCGTCAACTTCGATTGGCTTTCGCCCTTCAGCGTGGGTGAGATTGTCAAGGGTAAGAAGATCCTCGAGAACCTGCGTGAGTCGTCGGGCTACGATGTGTCGAGCTACAACTTCCACGACTATGTCATCAATGGCTCGTCGCTCCATAAGGGCATCAAATACTACGATATTGCCCTGCGCATCTACATGGGAGCCGTGCTCAAGCGCGTGTTGAAGGTCGATCCGGAGCTCAACCCTCCCACAACCACCATCGGACAGGGCGATTGGACGGATCTTTCCGGCCTGCTGCTTCCCGTGTCGGAGGAGCAACGTCTCATTGACGACATCAAGAACGGAACGCTCGACACCATCGACCAAGTGACCGCTCGATTTGAGGAGATCAACGACAACTACCGCCGCTACCAGTGGGCGTGGACCTATCGGTTGATCCTCGACTACTATCAGTTGGATGCGCTCACGCTCGACGATGCGGCACGCATCAAGCAAGACTACATCACCGCGCGCAGAGCATGGATCGCCGAGATACGAAAGGATGCCGAGAAGGAGTATCGCATGGGCGACGTGGAGAAGGAAGTGCTCGACAATTTCATCAACAACCTCGACCATGAGGTGGACTTTGAGAATTAGGAACATCGCGAGACGTTCACGCATCTCAAACTATTCGTCGATTATTTAAACAATATTGATTATATGAAACTAAGAAGTTTTCTTGCCGCAGTGGCATTACTGTTCACCACGTCAGCCGTGGCCCAGCAGTACAAGTACGCCACAGTGCCGGGCGATCCGATGCAAACCCGCATCTATACGCTCGACAATGGGCTCAAGGTGTATCTCTCTGTGAACAAGGAGAAACCCCGTTTGCAAACTTACATCGCCGTGCGAACCGGTTCGCGCAACGATCCAGCGGAGACCACGGGCTTGGCCCACTACCTGGAGCACCTGATGTTTAAGGGCTCCACCCACTTCGGAAGCAGCGACGTGGTGGCCGAGGCGCCATTGCTCGACTCCATCCAAAACCGATTCGAGGCTTATCGTCGTCTCACCGACAAGGCTGCTCGCAAGAAGGCTTACCACGAGATCGACTCCATCTCACAGCTCGCAGCCAAGTACAACATCCCCAATGAGTATGATAAGCTCATGGCTTCCATTGGCGCGGAAGGTACCAACGCCTACACTTCAAACGATGTTACTTGCTACGTGGAGGACATTCCTTCCAACGAGATCGGCACCTGGGCGAAGATCGAAAGCGACCGTTTCAAGAACATGGTTATCCGTGGATTCCACACCGAGCTGGAAGCTGTGTATGAGGAATTCAACATAGGTCTGGCTAAGGATAACAACAAGGAGTGGAACGCTTTGGCAGCAAAGCTCTTCCCAGGTCACCCATACGGCACACAGACCACTATCGGTACGCAGGAGCATCTCAAGAATCCTTCTATCCTGAACATCAAGAATTACTACAACCGTTACTATGTTCCCAACAACGTGGCCATCTGTATGGCGGGTGATTTCGACCCCGATAAGGTAGTGGCCATTATCGACAAGTACTTTGGCGATTGGAAGAAGAACGACCAACTTAGCCGTCCTGAGTATGCGCCGGTGCGTGATCTGACAGCTCCTGTCGACACCACCGTTGTGGGATTGGAGGCCGAAAACCTCATGATGGGTTGGAAAGCGCAGGGAGCAGCCAGCTACCAGGCCGACACGCTCGACGTCATTACCAACATGCTCTCTAACGGCAAGGCCGGTATTTTCGACCTCAACCTCAACGCTCCGATGAAGGTTCAGGCCGCCCAGGCTGGCTACATGGGCATGGCCGACTATGGACAGTTCATCCTCATAGGCATGCCTAAGCAGGGCCAAAGCCTGGAGGAGGTCCGTAAGTTGATGCTTGCCGAAATCGACAAGCTCAAGAAGGGTCAGTTTGCCGATAACCTGTTGCCCGCTGTGGTCAACAACATGAAGCTCGATTATTACCGTTCTCTGCAAGACAATAGTTCGCGCGCCGACAAGTTTGTGGATGCTTTCATCAACGGAAAGAAGTGGAGCGATGAGGTGAACCGCCTCGACCGCATTTCCAAGATGACACGCCAGCAGATCGTCGACTTTGCCAATCGCTTCTTCCTCGACAACTACGTGACGGTGTTTAAGCGTCAGGGCAACGACACTACCATCCACAAGATTGAGAAGCCGAGCATCACGCCGATTCCCACCAACAACGACAAGCGCAGCCAGTTCCTTCAGGAGGTGGTCAACCTCAAGGCCGATCCCATTCAGCCGAGTTTCGTAGACTACAAGAAAGACCTCACGAAAGCCGTTACGAAGAAGGGCGTAGAGGTGCTCTATAAGCAAAACACCGAGGACGAGCTCTTCACCTTGGCGTTCCACTATCCGTTCGGAACGAAGAGCGACAACCGCTATGAGATTGCCGCTGGCTACCTCGATTATGTGGGCACCGCTAAGTTGTCAAACCAGAAACTCAACCAGCTGTTCTACGATCTGGCTTGCAGTTACAAGGTAAATGTCGGCGGCGATGCCATCGATATTGTCCTCACGGGTCTCAATAGCTCTATGCCCAAGGCTCTGCGACTGTTGGAGACTGTGCTCAATGAGGCCAAGGCCAACAAGGCCACATGGAACCAGTTTGTGGAACTGCTCCTGAAGTCGCGTGCCGATGCCAAGAGCAACCAGGGCGCCAACTTCTCAGCGCTGCGCTATTATGGCATGTATGGAAAGTACAATGCCTACACCAACCAGATGAGCGAGAAGGAATTGCGTGCCGCCAACCCACAGACGCTGCTCAATTTGCTGCGCGACCTGAAGACGAAGAAGCACACCTTATTATATTATGGTCCCACCAAGGAGGCCGACCTCGACGCTCTGGTGAGCAAGGTTCACCTCACACCGAAGACCCTTGCGCCTGCTCCCGCAGCTAAGGAGTACACAGCGCTTCGCACAACCGACAACGAAGTGTGGATTGCTCCCTATGACGCCAAGAACATTTACCTCATGATGCTCCATAACGAAGGCGCCAAATGGAATGCCGACAAGGCTGCCATCGAGGCTCTCTTCAACGAGTATTTTGGTGGCGGTATGAACGCTATCGTCTTCCAGGAGCTGCGCGAGGCTCGCGGCTTGGCTTACTCGGCTTCGGCCAGCTACAGCCGTCCCGCACGTCCGCAGGACGACGAGATGTTCTTCACTTACATCATTACCCAGAACGATAAGATGATGGACTGCGTGAACGAGTTCCTCAACCTGCTCAACAACACACCTGAGCGTGAGGCCAATTTCAAACTCGCCCAGCAGGCATTGATTAAGAGCTTGGCTACAGCGCGCACCACGAAGTTTGGCGTTCTCGCCAGTTATCTTCGTGCCAAAAAGATGGGTCTCGACTACGATCTGAACCAAAAGATCTACGAGACGTTGCCCAAGCTACAGCTGAAGGACGTGATGAACTTCGCGAAGGAGAACATTGCCAATAAGAATTACCGTTACCTCATTCTTGGTGATGAGAAGAACCTCGACATGAAGGCGCTCGAGAAGATTGCCACTGTGAAGCGTTTCACCACCAATGAGATTTTTGGAGAATAACTAATCCGCGTGGGTTTCGCAGACGCATCCGGCCCGTTTGGGTGGTTGGGAACGGTTTGTGAACCCCACGCAAACAAAACATTACACACAAAAACTATTTAAATCGACTATGGCTAAACCAGTAGATTTTAAGTATGCTCCTATGTTCCAGAAGGGCAAGGACGACACTGAGTATCGTTTGCTGACCAAAGAGGGTGTCAGCACGGCTGAGTTTGAGGGCAAGACCATTGTCAAGGTGTCTCGTGAGGCCTTGACTTTGCTGGCCCAACAGGCATTCCACGACTGCGAGTTTATGCTTCGCCGCAAGCACAATGAGCAGGTGGCTAAGATTCTCACCGACCCTGAGGCTTCTGAGAACGACAAGTATGTGGCTCTGCAGTTCCTTCGCAACGCCGACTCGGCAGCCAAGGGCGTGTTGCCTTTCTGCCAGGACACCGGCACCGCCATCATCCATGGTGAGAAGGGCCAGCAGATCTGGACGGGCTTCGACGACGCAGAGGCTCTCTCGCTCGGAGTGTACAACACCTATACGCAGGACAACTTGCGCTATTCGCAGAACGCACCGCTCACCATGTATGAAGAGGTGAACACCAAGTGCAACCTGCCCGCACAGATCGACATTGAGGCCGAGGAGGGCGATGAGTATCGCTTCATCATGGTGGCCAAGGGTGGCGGTTCTGCCAACAAGACCTATTTCTACCCCATGACCAAGGCCACCATCCAGAACGAGGGCACGCTGCTTCCCTTCCTGGTGGAGAAGATCAAGAGCCTGGGAACGGCAGCTTGTCCTCCTTATCACATCTGCTTCGTCATTGGTGGCACATCGGCCGAGAAGAACCTGCTCACCGTGAAGTTGGGTTCCATCAAGTATTACGACAACCTGCCCACCACGGGCGACGAGACGGGTCGCGCCTTCCGCGACATCGACCTTGAGGCAAAACTGCTTGAGGAGGCTCACAAGATTGGCCTCGGCGCACAGTTTGGCGGCAAGTATCTGGCCCACGACATCCGCGTCATCCGCTTGCCTCGCCACGGCGCAAGCTGCCCCATCGGCCTCGGCGTGAGTTGCTCGGCCGATCGTAACATCAAGGGTATCATCAACAAGGATGGTGTTTGGTTGGAGAAGATGGATGCCAACCCCAGCGAACTTATTCCTGAGGAGTATCGCAAGGCAGGCGAAGGTAGCGAGGGCATCGTTATCGACCTTGACAAGGGCATCGACGCTGTGCGCGCTGAGCTGACTAAGTATCCCGTTTCTACTCGCGTGAGCCTCAATGGCACCATCATTGTGGCCCGCGACATTGCACACGCCAAGCTGAAGGCTCGTCTCGACGCTGGCGAGGATCTGCCTCAGTATTTCAAGGATCATCCCATCCTCTACGCTGGTCCGGCAAAGACTCCGGAGGGCTATCCTTGCGGTTCTATGGGCCCAACAACGGCCAACCGTATGGATCCCTATGTGGATGAGTTCCAGGATCATGGTGGCTCGTTGGTGATGATTGCCAAGGGTAACCGCACCCAGGTGGTTACCGACGCTTGCCAGAAGCACGGCGGTTTCTACCTTGGAACCATTGGTGGCATTGCTGCCGTTCTTTCGCAGGAGTGCATCACAAGCATCGATTGCGTGGAGTATCCTGAGCTCGGCATGGAGGCCATTTGGAAGATTACGGTGAAGAACTTCCCCGCTTTCATCCTGGTGGACGACAAGGGTCACGACTTCTTCAAGGAGTTGAAGCCGTGGGCTCCCTGCAAGTCTTGCTAACAGATTGATTGGTAAGTTTCTTGCGTTAGCAGGAAACTAATGATAGGCCGCGCCTCGCTTGTCGTCCGACAAGGGTGGCGCGGCCGCTTCGTTTCAGTTTATTGCGGCAACAATGGCCTATGCTTGTTGTTTGCGGACGGTTGTTCCCTGATGGTGGTGGCATGCGATGGGTTTGTGGAAGGACCGTTGGGCCACGAGTAGGGTGGGGTGTTTGCCCATGATTATTGTCAGGTTTTTTGGTTAGAAAGTTGTGTCGGGATTTTGCTTGAAATAGAGAACGAAATATGCGTTTTTGTGGAATCGAAAGGCCAAAAACGAGCCATGTGGTTGCGGTTAGGCATGTATCGAGTTGCGATCGACCATGTTTCGAGAGTCGATCGGGGGTCTTTCGCAGTACGATTGGGCATGTTCCGCACCTCGATTAGGCATGTTTTGTGGCATTTGATGTGGATAGTGGATGGTTGATTTTATAGTTTTGGTGATAAAGTGTTGATCTTCAATGGATTGCATAAAATGCTGAGAATCGCGTATATGCGACCAAGGGCAAGTGTGCTTGGGAAAAATAGTGTAGATGGGTGTATAGGTTGTTGCGGTTTTTCTTTCCCTGATATGCTTGTCGTTTGATGATGGAAGTTTCTTCTGTTGAGTCGCAAGATCTATCGCTATCTCCCGTCAGCCACTTGCGGATGTTTTGTTTTGTCGTCGTTTTGGTCCAGTTGGGTGTTGGTAGCGTTAAACCTTTGTTTTCGTTTGGTTGTCTGCCGAAATCATCGTAATTTTGCATGCGGATGGCAGACAGCCATCTAAAGGGGTGCCCAGTCGATTGGCTGGTGCTGAGAACATACCCATGAACCTGATCCGGATAATGCCGGCGTAGGTAAAAGGATTTCCCTTTCATATTATTATTATTTTAAAATTCATTGTATCAATGAAACATTTGATTAGTTTAACACCGCTGGTTTT
>OGIM01000170.1_pt1 | contig 27873 bp, 16 predicted proteins | sample 1571801 | NCBI WGS metagenome assembly OGIM01 (sample SAMEA2582106, study PRJEB24529) | metagenome | biome: Human gut stool | place: China | collected 2011
AATTACGATAAATTAAACCATTATTCCAACCCATTCGCAACAAAAAAAAACAGTAGGCCAACCGAAAACGCCCACTCGACACCCTATCGCCCTTTCGGCACGAAACAGCCCACAAGATGGCACTATGAACCTGCGCCCCTCAACCGCCACCCGTCGTGTCCTCCAAAATATAGAAGCCACCCGAGGGGGAACCCCACTCCAAGCGCTCTCTCGGTCCGTCGGCAGGCTCAAAATGTAAGGGTTTGCACGAAGGATGCAATCTTTTTACGGTCAATCGTTGCTATTGTAAGAAAGATTCGCTATTTTTGCTAACACAATAGCAGCGACGAAACAAAACCCCATCCCTATGAACCACAAACAGCTCATCTTATCATTTCTCCTAATGACATGCAGCCTCCTCACGGCATCGGCCAACGACGGGGTCTACTTCACCAGCGGCAACTTCTTGGTGCCCACCCAAGAGACCGACATATCGGTCGACCGAGAAATCCTCACCATCACCATCGGTAACGACGGGTTCGCGCGTGTCGACGTCTATTATGAGTTTATGAACCACGGCGCATCCAAAACCGTCACCATGGCCTTCGAGGCCAACGCACCTTACAATGCCGACGCGCCCAAGAACCTTCGAGGCCCTCACCCATACATCAACCATTTCACCGCCAACATGAACGGCCAACCGCTCAGCTACGACAACGCATTGGTGCCCTTGCGCTACACGGACGGTAAGGCCAACGCCGATTTCACGCCGCTCGACCTTACACAATGGAAGAACGACAAGGAGGCGCCCCCATTGGTCGACCTGCCTAACAACCTGTTATATAACGCCAAGCTCGATAGCATCGTTCCTTTCGCCTACGCCTATTTCTTCAAGGCTACGTTCCAACCGGGCCGCAACATCGTGCGCCACACCTACCGCTACCGCATGAGCTACAACGTGGCACAGCGGTTCACCATCCCTTATTGGCTCACGCCAGCCACACGATGGGCCAACCACCAGATCGACCATTTCACTCTGCGCATAACAGCCGACGAGCCCACCAGCTTCTGCCTGGCCGACTCGCTATTCCGCGACGCGCCGTTCACCACCAATCGCCACAACGACATCTACCACCTCTCGAACGATCTGAACCCAAGCATGATCTTCGCAAGGATCGGTGCGGGCGACACACTTACGTGGCAAGCCACCCATTTCCGGCCCACCGCCGACATGTGCATCGAGGCGCCCACATGGGAACGCGGCACCATCGCCACCATCGGCCAAACCTCGGCCAAGGTGGTGGTGGACCAACAAGGGCAAGTGGGCAGATACATCGCCAACTGTGGCGACAATTATTTCATTGATGTGCAAGACTATGGATTGGTAAAGAAAAGCGAGAGCCATATCGAAGAGTATGCCGCCGAAAAAGGTCAGGGCTACCTCGTCATCAACGACGCCATGGCCCACCGCGTCAACGTTCGCCAAAGGCCCACCACCGAGAGTGCCATCGTGGGCCAGATAAGCTACCACGCCAACGAGTTGCCCGACGTGTTCCCGTGCCTCGGACTGGTGGAGGGCCAAGGAAGAAGCAACGCATGGCAATGGTTTAAGCTGAGGATAGGCAACACCACTGGATACGTCCGCCAAGACCTCATGGTCTGGGATCCCATCGATTCCTATTGAGCTCGGTTTTCTCGTCTGTTTTGCTTTTTATTTGCGAATGTGGGAAGGTTCTTGAGTCTCTGAAAAACCACTAAGGTGAGAAATGGCATGAAGTTCATGATGAAGTTCATGATAATCATCCTGACGGTGATACAATACATAAAATAGCTGCAAGCCGATCGTCCGATGTTGGAAGAAAGAGCTTGCAGCCTCTTGGACTGAAAACAATCAGTTGACCTAAAAAAGTCACTAATTCCTACTGAGAGTTGTCGCAATGCCTGACATACGATCTTCTTTCACAAGAAGACAATGCGTATCTCACAGAAATTGACATTACCTTTAACTGAATCTAACTACCTAATAACCTAATATTCTATCTAACCTATAAACCTATGATCTCGTTGGTGCGGAGCCAAGCTCCGAAAGCTTACCGCTGGATTGATATTTCGCAAGCGGTGTGTTGCGTTGTTTTCTGGCGCAAAATTATGCATAATCCAACATACGCGCAAGTACAAAACGTTCATTACCAACAACGTTTCGTTCCATGAAACAATTGTTCCCCATTATGAACGATTTGTTTATGCCATGCGAGAAATCGGACCATGAGAGGGAACGATTTATCCTCCCCAAGCATCACAATGACCTAAGGCTGAGACCTCGCACAAGTGCCGGCCCTCTCAATGTTGCTCGCAAAGCTTCATTCACCAGCAATAATGCCATTGGGATGGGCTACCCTTGCGTTTTTTCGTCCGTTTGGGCGTTTTATTTGCAAATACCGAGGATCATTTGCAAGAAAACCATTACTTTTGTAGGTACACCACCAATGGTTGGAAGCCCCGGAGGAATCAGCCGCCCTTGCCCTCAGCGAGAAATACGCCGTAAGCTACAAGCAGATCAACGACGACATGGCTGAGGCTAACGGCCAACTCGCCGAGTTGGTAGAACAAGTCACAGGCGATAAGTTTGCGATAAGGGGATTGAAGGAACTTGTAAAGGAATAAAAACAGACTGGTTGGGGTTCATGATAAGATTCAATACAAGTACCCAGAAGTTGAAAGAAGTACCCAGATAAGAACCCAAGAACAAATGGTGGACATTGGGAATGTAATAAAGTAAAAACCTTTAAATATGGACATAGCAAAACATATAGGTGAGACTACCGAATACGACAAGAAGCAAGAGGTGGAACGCCGGAAAGTAAAAAGTTGGCTGAAGAGCGTTAGCGCCTTTGCCAATGGAGGTGGCGGTTGCCTATTGTTTGGTATTTCCGATGACGATAGCATCATTGGTTTGGTTAATGCCAAGGCTGATGCCGAATTTGTCAGTCAGAAAATAAAGGAGCGCATAGACCCAATGCCACAAATCGACTTGAATATAGAGTGTGTAGAAGGCAAGGAACTGCTCATTCTTCATGTGCATGGTGGAGAAGATACTCCTTATTACTATATTGGCGACAGCGTACTTGAAACCTTTGTTCGCATTGGCAACGAATCGGTTGTAGCTGATAGTACCGAACATAAGCGTTTAGTACTAAGAGGTCGCAACTCTTCATTCGATGCACGCCCAAGCGATGAAATGTTTGAAGATTATGCATTCTCTAAACTTCGTAGCCGCTATTATGCCTGGAACGGCCTTAGTTTCGATAAAAAACTCTACCGCTCGTTCGGCTTGGTAGACAATAAGGGAATACTTACCTATGCCGGTCTGTTGATGGCTGACGAGTGTCCATTACGCCAAAGCCGAGTGTTCTGCACAAGATGGAACGGAAAGACAAAGGCAGGAGGCAGCATTGATGCTCTTGACGGCGCGGAGATTACGGGCGGACTTGTAACCCTTCTCGAAGACACCATGTCCTTCATCCGTCGCAACAACCGTACACTTTGGTACAAAGAGCCGATGCAGCGCATAGAGATTCCTCAATATATGGAACGTTGCGTGATGGAAGTTGTTGTGAATGCCTTGGCTCACCGCGACTATCTGATTCAAGGTAGCGAGGTGCATGTAGATATGTACGACGACCGCATGGTGATTTACTCTCCAGGCTCCATGCCAGAAGGAAGACTTATTCAAACGATGAACTTAGAAGACATTCCTTCCGTAAGACGCAATCCGGTTATTGCCGACATATTTGCCCAGTTGGGTTATATGGAGCGTAAAGGTTCGGGCATGGGAAAAATCATCAATCCAATCAAAGCCCTTCCTTACTTTGAAGAAAAGATGCTTCCAACCTTCTTCTCCGACCGTGCCCAGTTTACTGTCACATTTCCTAATATGATATTAGCATGGCAGGAAACACATCCAAATATTGAGGTAAACTTTGTGGAAAACAAAGATGATACTCAAGGTGATACCCAAGATGGCACTCAAGGTGGCACTCAAGGTGGCACTCAAGGTGGCACTCAAGGTGGCACTCAAGACGATGACTTAGATAAATGGATAGAATACCAAGTAGCTGTTTATCCTAAAATAACGACAGAAGAATTGGCTTCTTTGTCGGGAAAGGGATTAAGAACCATTAAGCGTCGCATCGCCAAAATGCCTCATATTGTGTATGTTGGCAGCGGCTATAGCGGTCATTGGGAGGTTAAGCCTAAAGAAAAATAAACATGTAAATAACAGCGACCAAGACATACCTACCCCAAAGAATCAGATTTTATTAATGAACAGATAAAACATGAATTCGAGCTGCAATAAGATGCAGAAGGTTTCTATCCGTTTCTTCAACGACCGCGAAGTGCGTGCCGTATGGGACGAGATGCTATCCAAATGGGGATAAGAAGAGATGCTTGAGCTGAAGCTGAAGCCCCACGATTGCGCGTTGAACCCCAATCGGTCATTAAACCGAAATAGGGAAAACGTGGGGTGTCATATTTCTTATCAACTCATGTCTGCGTTCATTTCAGTATATTGCTTCCATTCGCGTTTCAACATAGCCTGCTATGCCTTCAACGCGAATGTCGCAACCTGCTCGAAACAAACACATATAGAAAGATCTACTCCTAAATCCAACTTCAAAAATTCGGATATTAAAAATCAGGGAGTTACATGACAAGTGGCTGCAATTTGGGTTAAGCTAAAGATGGACAAAACCAATGACCACGTCTGCCAAGGCCTCACGGCATGGCACCCATCGCTTCCGATTGACCCCAACATAACATTTCAACCCACTTCTGCAGAAAAGAACATACCTACTTCTTCCCAATAACATCCTGCACAATACTCTCAACCACATTGTCAATACCCTCTTCCGAAGCATACAAGTGATGTTTGTGCAATATGCGCAAAGCCTCTTCCTGATCATCCTTTGGGGCTATCGAAGGCCATATGCGCTTAATGGGTGTAGGCGTTATGATGTAGCTGTTAAGCGTCAGATTCTCGTGCTTCTTCACATCCTCAATATCGTTGATAGTGTGCGCAAGCTTCACCTTGTCGCAACTCAACACGTCGCCCTTTTCATGCAACATGCCATGAGGCTCAATGAAGCTTATCCATTGCTTCTTGCCTTTTACTATCCACATGATGAAATCGGGATAGAAACCCGCATTCATGAAGAAGCCCGTACCTTGCTTGCTCTTGTTGCGCAACAAATACATCTCATATCCTTGCAGCTCTTGCGGTTGCTTATTGCAATACCTCATAATAGCGTTCAGGAATTCTGTCTCGCTCTCATTTAGAGCTACTGGCGAAACCGGAATCTCCTGCTTCTCACCTTTCTTCAGCGGATATGACAATAATGGCTGATACAGATGCCTGTCAAACAATACAGCCTTGAATTTAGGCGGCAAAATTATCACCTCTCCATTCCCTGCCGCATCGTCCTCAAGTTTTCTCTTCAGTTTATCCAACTGTTGGCAAAGCAATTCGGTTTTCTGCTCAGGAAGCACCTCAAGACGATATTCCTTGTCCTGCATCACATCCGACTTTGTCAGCTTGTCAACCTTTGTATTTTTGCTCAGCCATTGTTTCTTGTGCAACGTGAAGAAAGCCTTCAGGTACATCTTCAATAGCGACAACGCCATGTCGTGCCAACGCTCCACACGCTCCTGCAAACTGCCTGCACGCAGGTATTCTTCAGAAGCATAGAGCGTGTACCACGCATCGTTCTTCCAAAGCAGGTCGTCCATAGCCTCAAAGCTGATATAAATATTGTAGAACTTCTCCTGCAACTTATATTCGCGTAGTTCCAGCCAAAGGCGCCGTTTGTTTATCAATTTTATCTCACGATAGCTATTGGCGTCGTTCTTGAATTTTACGCTATTCTTCTTTATCGAGCTATGCTCATCCTCCTTATCGTCATCAATAGCCTTGCTCGAATTGTGATATACATTCGGATATTTGTCAAGAATAAGCGAAAACTGATAATCGTTGTTATACTCAAGGTCAATACGAGGAAACTCTTTAAAGAATTCCTTTGTCACATTTTTCGGTTCCCGCAGATGAATGAGGTTTTTTGTCTCTATATCTGCAAACGTCGGCTTTATCTTGATGGTTATCGTCTCTGGCTTTATCTCCTCCTTCTTGATTTCATCCTCAAACTTTGACACATACTTTGAGTCCATGCCGAATATGCGCAAGGTCTCCAACACCTCCACATGCTCAGGCAATCCTTCGGGCAGCTGCTCTGGCTGCAAGGCGTTGGTGCGCTTCAAGCAGAAGTCGACACCCTTCAGACGCACACCACGTCCAAATAGCTGTATAATCTCCGAACCTTTGCTCTTGCCCACATTCATAAGGCACATCGTCGACACACGCCAAGAAGACCAACCCTCGGTAAACTTCTTTGCGCCTATCAGCAAGTTGACTGTAGATGTCTCATCATTCACAGTATCAAATTGCGACACGCCTCCTGTGTAGTCGGTGGCACGAATTTCTGCGAAGCCCTGGCATGCCTTCACAACATCAGCCGGCTTGCCAACGTTTATCACACCAAACGGCCGATGCTCGTTGTGAGCGGTATAGAGGGCTATCTCGCCATCCACACCACGCATGTTGTCAAGCACAAGACTGCTGCCAGCGGTATAACCGTTGAAGAGCAACTGCATCATGCCGTCGTAAATCATTTGAGCCGTGAATGCTCTGCCTTTCAGGTAGGCGAAGTAGTGCTCAAACACATCCCTACCCTTAGCATTTGCACAACCTTCTTTAAGGAGCGCCTCGATAGCTCTCACGGTCTCGCCACCCTTATTATACATCACCTTAGCCAACATCTCTACCACACGCACCACATCACTCATCAGAGCCTTGGCCTCCTGCGACGTATCACTTGCCGAAACGGTATGGCCTATGAATATAGCCAACGGACGTGCTATCTGCAGCGGAGCTACGGCTTCTTTGTTTTCGGCGTAAAGCAGTTGTTGCTCATAGAAGCCCATCAGTCCGCCCACCTCGTAGATGAACATATTTGGGTCGTCTGGCTCCACGTCGATGTTGCATGTGTCAAACTCCTTGCCGTAGCCTTCATGATAGAAGTGACGGTAGCTATAGTCAAAGATGGTGCTCACGCCATACTCACGCAGCAGTTTGTTGTCCGCGCCATTAGCGTTGTCAACAGCCTGCCCGAGAGTGGCTGAATATTCTATACAAGACCCGCGCCTCGACAATCGGTCACGGAAGGGCTTCTGTGTGTCGCCACCCTGGGCGTTGTGCGCCTCGTCCACCAGCACGATGTTGTTCTCCTCAAATGCAGCCACATCTACTGTTGTCGGTCCGTTCTCGTCCTTCAGTTTCGTCACCTCTATCACCTGCACACAATCTTGCGTTGTCCATGCCGCATTGCTCTTATTGAAAGGCAACGCAGAGAACCCGCTAAGCTTCAATTCCTCAATGTGTTGGCGCGAGAGGCCCTCCTTAGGCGTTACGAGCAGCATATTGTCAAACCCCTTGCGATGGTATTTCTGTGCATAGTGAAGCACCTGCTTGAGGTTGACGTGCATCATAAGCGTCTTTCCCGAACCGGTGGCACACCACACAGCCACCTTGCGCAGCTCGTCGGCTGTCACCTTCTTTCCTTTGAACGGTTGTGTATAGTTACCTTCGGGCATTTGGCAGAACACGGTATTACAGTATCGAGTAATAGCTTCTGCCAATGCGTCGGCATCGTGGAAGTATCGGTCGAGGTAAGCCTCCATCATCAGCAGTTCTATATATTGGAAATGCTTCCAGCGCACCTTGTCCGTGCGCCCTTGGTTTATCTCCTCCGTGTGGCGCACGATGTTGCGGTCATACTCCTGCAACTCGTCGAGCGTGATACCCGTGCCATCGTCTATCAGATTGGATAGCAAGGTGCAGAATTTCGTGCCACCGTCCTCGTTGTAGCCTTCGCTGTCAGAGCCACCAAGCATCTGCGTCAGCTTGTCGAGCTGTCTCACTCCAAGCAGTTTTAGCATAAAGTGGTTGAGCAACAGCGAGTTTTTCAGCTCTGCCTTCACCCCAATGGTTGATGTCGATTTCTTTGCCATTTTTTCAGTTATGCTTATTCGTTAGGAAACATGCGATATTCAAATTCCGTCTCTGTCTGTCTCAGCTTGCCGTCGAGAATTGTTCCGAGGGTTGTTTCGCCGTTGATATATATCTGCTTGAATGGTTTGCAGTCGACGGAGCTGAGGAAGGTCTTAACCTCTTCGTCGGTCACATGTGCAGTATTGCGCCATATTATCATGGTGCGCTTGCCTCTGCGCGTGGTGCCCATGACAACCTGCATACCTTCTGCGGGCCATAGCATCTTTTCCACGTTCAGGCCCAACAGGTAGTTGAAGGTTTCAACCACATCGATTGTTTGTTCCGTTGTTTCGTTGCCATGTGCTATCAGCATCTTCACGCCGAACGGATTTGCCATCCAGTCGGTGTGCATCCAGTTTTGCTGCGACTGCATGTCCATCACATAGCCGATGGTGTCGGCACCAAGCTTCTCCTCATACCATGCGCCTTCCTTTGGCGTGCGATAGAGGTTGTTGAGCGTGTCCTCGTATTGCTCAAGACGGATGTACTTGAAACAATGTGAAGAGCCTTTACGAGAGACAGGCTTACCGTCTTTCCAATCTTTGGAATAGATGACCTTTTGGATGCGAGGTTTTGTGACACTTTCAAAATACTCACCCATCTCGCCTAATACATATCTACGCGAACCTTCGTCTTCTCTATTTAGATATATTACAGAATGAGCTGTCGTACCCGACCCGCCAAACATATCCATGAAAATTCCATTTGATTCGCCTACCAATTTCAAGAAACGAGCAATAAGTAGATAATACTTAGGATTGTCAAACTTGTTTTTGTCTCCAAACAAATCTTTAATAAGAGCCGTAGAGACACGATTGTCCAAATAGGTAACCGTACTTGGACTTTCGTATTCTGTTTCTCTTAAGAATGATTTTCTGCATGGTACGGTTTTTTCATCTTTACCGAACACCACACGGTCGTCTGCAATCTGTTCCTTCATCGTTGTTTCGATGAAACGCCATCCTCCCTTGGGTTTCTTGCAAGGCTTACCTGTCACGGGGTGCAGCACATCATAGAAGTAACCATTTGCAGGCTTGGAGATGTTATCGGGAAAATACAACCCACGTTTCTCACATTCACAATAATGCTTTTGTCTTCTTGCAGGATCGGATTTAGGCAAATCATTAAACCATTGCTTCATCGCCTTAGACTGGGCCTCGTAATTGTTAGGATATTGCTTGGCGATTTTATCATATGCAGCATATATTCTGTCAAGCCCCTCTTTCCGTTCCGTCCAGCGAATATCCGTTCCGTCCATGAATAATTTGTCGCGCATAAACACTTCGATATACTCATGGCTGATTGACATGTATTTTTGGTCGTTCTTTGAACTGCCTTCCCATATTATATCTGTCAAGAAGTTGTCGTCGCCAAACACATTGCAACCGAGTTGATGTAGATTTGATTGTTCGTTTTCGTCGCAACTTATCAATATCGGCGCAGTTCGTTTCATCAACGGCGCAATTTTTAACAAACGGTCTTGCATCATCGACATCCATGAGCTATGCTTGAAACTATCCTTATAAATAAATTCATTCTTCTTTGTATTATAAGGTGGGTCAAGATAAACACCGCACACCTGTTCTTGATACTTCTCCTGCAACAGTTCCAGCGCCTGAAAGTTCTCCGAGTTCACAAGCAGTCCGTCACATTGTGCGTCGATATTATCCATGCTCTCCAAAAGTCTATGTTTGAAGTCGGTGTTGAAGAAAGCCGTATCGAGCACAAGGTGTGGATTCTCTTCGAGGAACCTCTCTGTCAGCGGTTCGCTATATCCCTCTGTGGTTAAATCTCTTTCAATCTCATCAATAGCAAACAAGCGCACCCACTCTTTACGCTGTTCTTCATTTGCACAAATATCAGCATAGAGCGATTCAGGCACACGGTCGAGCGTGATGCAGTAGTCGCTCTGCACCACAAACTTCTTCTTCAGCCACAGCTTCTTCTGGAAGTCTTCAAGTCCGGCAAGCATCTGTATAATCTCTTCGCCCACGGCCTTGATGGTCTTCGCCTCGGCAAGCGTGCGGCGGAGGTTGTTGTAGTCGAGGTCAGACACATGCATTATCTCGTTCTTCAGATAGAAGTCGAGCTCACGGCGAAGGAAGTCGCCAAGATTCTTGTGTATGAAATAGTCGCTTGAGTTCTTGGTAGTATATCGGTTGATGTGGCGACGCAGTTCCTCCGTGTCCTTGCCAGCCGTGTTGGTGATAAGGTCGAGATAGTCGTCCTTATGCTTAGCCAGGATAATGTCGGCAAGTGTAGCGTAGATAGCTTTGTTGAGTGTATTCTGCTCGTTGCCTTTCTTCTTCATCAGTTCGTAGGTGAAGTAGATGTGCAGCACGCCGTCCTCCTCCATCTGTACGGGGACGAAGTCGGGCGCAGGCTCCTCGCCAGGCTCCGTCACACCATCCCACAACTTGAACCTGCGTGCCCAGTCTTTCTGCTCCTTCTCGTTGTTCTTCAGCTGAACAGCATTCTTCAGCGTGAACTCCACCTCCTTGCCGTTCTTCAGCTTGAAGCGGTAGTTCTTGAAAGCCTCCGATGTCTTTATGTAGTATTGGTCGGCATTTGCCCAATGCAGCTTCACCTCTTCCCCATTGTAAGGCACAAGGTATGTGGCATCGCCACCATTCACATAGCGACGCTGCGAGATGAAATCGCCCTTGTCGTAGTAGCGGCTGAAGAAATCGTTGAGAGCGGTAAGTATGTGTGGCAGCATTACCGCAGGGTCGCCGGTCTCCTCCAGTTGCTGACGTAGCTCGATGATGCCCTTTTTCTTGTTTATCTGTTCCATAGTCTCGCCATCCTCCCGATACACACGTATGTGGTCGTTTAGCCGGCGCTTTATCTCCGCCACATCCACGCTGCCATCTTGTTGCTCGGCAAGCAAGGCTTCAATTTTGCGACACAACGCATTATCATCCGACTCGTCATTGAGCCCGAAGAATGCCTCTATCTCCGCCTTTTTCTGCGCCATGATTCGATAAATGCCAAAGTCAAGCTCAGCAGCATCATCTATCATGAACATCTCTCGCAAAGTTTTAACAAATGCCCTTATCGAATTTTTTATCTGTTCATCCATAGAATTCTATTTATTCCTGTTCTGTTGGGTTTATAAGCTTCCTAATTCACTTCTAATGCGCCATGTAATATAGCGTCAAGCAAAAGAAATTGATGCAAATATATCAAAATTTAATGAGAATAACGACTGTTTTTGAAGGATTCTTGTATGCCATGGCTCACTATTCATGACACAACCGCTTGAAAACAGGCGAGTTATTTACGAAATTTTCACTAATAATAATGGGATAAACTTCTGATTATCAGCAACTATATAGTGAGCTAAACAAAGAATAACATGGTGCCTGCACCACTCTGCCTACATGCGACAATCTACCATGAGGCCATCAATAATTACGCATTCAAAATAACCTACAAGCATCCCCCTAATTTAACATTTCTACGCCAACGCTCGCCCATAGGGTCGCAAATACGCAATTCTCAGCGTGTTTGCACAAGTTGCTTATATTCAACACGTTATATTTATAGCTCATCATTCCCCACCCCTCGTCTTACACGAGCCATTGCGAAAGATGGCCTTTCGCAACGCGATACATGCCTAACCGTGGCTCGATAGCTTAGCTTTCGCAACTCGATAGCTTAGCTTTCGCAACACGAAAGATGCCTAACCGCAAATCGGCAACCTAAAAATCGTAGGACGAAGGCTCTTTTGCTGCACAAAAAACGCTCTTCTCGCCGCTTTCGCTTTCTATTTCATCGGAAAAACAAGTCGCTGTTTTTCACCAAAAATCAGGACAACCACACCAAGTCCCTTCTCCGCGTCGGGCGGAAAAGATGGATGGAAAAGCAAAAACTATTGTTTTTTGTACAATAATCATAGTTGCCGAACGCATAATTTAACTATCTTTGCAACCAAAACCAATCCTAAGAACAAACTGATATGAAGAAAAAGCTATGGCTGCTGGCCATGATGGCTATGAGCCTCCCAGGCTTCGCCCAACTGCAAAAACCCACGTCGTGGACGGCCGACAATGGCAACGGCACCTACACCAACCCCTTGTTTTACGATGAGTTTTCGGACCCCGACATCCTGCGCGTGGGCGACGACTATTACTTGGCGGGAACCACCATGCACTCGGTGCCTGGACTGGTCATTCTGCACTCGCGCGACTTGGTGAACTGGGAGAACGTGTCGTATTGCTTCGACCGCTTCGACTTCGACGACGACGCCTTCTCGCTGAAGAACCACAAGGAGGTGTACGGACAGGGCATCTGGGCGCCCGCCATACGCTACGCCAACGGCCAGTTTTACATCTTCTCGAACGTGAACGGCAAGGGGCTGCAATGCTACACCTCGAAAGACATACACGGTCCCTGGAAGCACCACAACATGAAGGGTCGCATCTACGACCTCTCGGTGCTCTTCGACGACGATGGTAAGATTTACGCCATCCACGGCTACGGCGAGGTGCATTGCACGGAGCTCCTGCCCGACATGAGTGGACCGAAGGAGGAGACCGACCGTGTGATCATCCCCGAAGGCAGCGCCGTGGGCGAGGGCCACCACATGTATAAGATCAACGGCATGTATTATCTCATCTCGACCGACTATCAGCCCAACGGACGCACGCTCTGCTCGCGCTCGAAGAGCATCTGGGGTCCTTACGAAACCTGCGTCATCACGGCCGACGAGACGTTTGGCTACCACCCCGTGGGACTCACCCAGGTGAAGGGCCGCATTGTGCCCGACGGCTCCCATTTTGGCATAGGCCACGAGGACGTGAACGCCACGGCCTGCACCAACATTCACCAAGGAGGCATCGTGCAGACGCAGAACGGCGACTGGTATGCCCTGCTCATGATGGATTTCCACTCCATCGGCCGAACGGTAACGCTCGCACCCATCACCTGGAAGGACGGATGGCCCATGCTCGGACTGGAGGGAAACCTGGGCCGTGCGCCGCGCACATGGACCAAGCCCCACATACCCGGAGCTGAGAACATTGCTCCCCACGCGCCCTACAACCGCAATGAGACCTTCGACGGCAAGCAGCTCGGACGGGTGTGGCAATGGAACCACAACCCCGACGACCGCATGTGGAGCCTGCGCAAGGGGCGCCTGCGCCTCAACACCCTGCCTGCCGAGCAACTCATGTGGGCGCGCAACACGCTCACCCAGCGCGTCATAGGACCGAAGAGCACGGCCACGGTGCAGCTCTTCACCAAGGGCATGAAGGATGGCGACGTGGCCGGACTGGGCAACATCAACGTGCCCTGTTCGTGGACGGGCATCGTGAAGGACGGCAGCAAGCTCACGCTGAGGTGCTTCGAGCAGCTCACCAACGACACCATCGACACGCCCATCACCCTCAAGGACGGGAAGATATGGCTCCAACTGGTGGGCGACTACGACAACAACACGGCCCACTACGCCTACTCCACCGACGGCAAGGATTTTCGCCAGGTAGGCCCCGAGATGAAGCTCTCCTACCAGCTCATCACCTTCCAAGGCTCGCGCGCCGCGCTCTTCGCCTTCAACCACAAGGGAAAGACGGGCGGCTACGCCGAGTTTGACCAGTTTACCGTGGATGAGCCGATGGCCGATCGCAGCACAAACATTCCCTACAACAAGACCTTCCGCATCGTGAACCTCGCCACTCGCCTGCCCATGAAAGCCCTGGGCCACGGCCTGATGCACGACACCCACGCCAACGACCACTCGGCACAGACGCGCTTCCGCATCATCGACCGGGGCGCCGGAAAGGTGTCCCTGCAATGCGAGGACGGCCGATACGTATGGGTGAGCGGCATGGGACTGCCGGGCGACGTGCGCCTCACCTACGACGCCGCCAAGGCCGAGGAGTTTATGTGGCAAGACTATCTGAACCACGAGTTTATGCTGATGTCGACCCGCACGCACACCTACGTGGGTAAGAGTCCCACCACGGGCAGTTCCTACTCGATGGACTACAAGGGAGCCGACCCCGCTCGCAAGAACGGTGCGGTCTTCGTGTGGGAAGAGGAGAAATAGCCCTCGGCGCTAAGCAACAGCGAGCGTCGGCCTTTCAGAACCGTCGCAGCATCCATAATATAATAAGGAGAACACCGACAAGGATTCCACTTCATCAAAAATATAGTAAGCATGAAAAGGATTATTTGCATCGCCCTAACAGCGCTGCTCATGGCGCTGAAGGCCAATGCCCAAGAAAGCGTATTGAAGATTCCCTACGGCAAGGGCGAGGGCAAGAGCATCTACGGCATCATCAGCAAGCCCACTACGGGCAAGAAGCACGGCATAGCCATCGTTAGCCACGGGTTCAACGGCTCACACCATTTCGGGCGCGACTACTTCAAGACGCTCAACGAGCTGGGCTACGCCGTCTACACTTTCGACTTCCCCAATGGCTCCGTCAACAGCCTCTCGGGCAACAACACCCTGGAGATGTCGGTCAGCAACGAGAAAGAGGCGCTGAAAGCCATCATACGGCATTTCCGCTCATGCCAGGACATCGACAAGAAGCGCATCGTTCTCATTGGTGAGAGTCAGGGCGGACTGGTATCGGCCTTGGCAGCTGCCGAGCGAAAGCGGCAAATCAGTAGTCTCATACTGATATATCCCGCCTTGTGCATACCCGACAACTGGAACCAACGCTACCCCACACCCAACGACATTCCCGACGTATCGAAGATATGGGGAGTGAAACTGGGCAAGGCGTTCATGCTCGATTTGCGCCACATGGACGTTTACCACACCATCGGGAAGTATCGTGGACCGGTGCTCATCATCCACGGCACCGACGACCCCGTGGTACCGATCGACTATTCGAAGCGCGCAGCCCTTACCTACAGGAACGCGCAACTGAGAATCATCAACAAGGCGGGCCACGGCTTCAACCCACAGCAACGCATCATGGCAAACCAATATGTTCGCCAGTTCTTATCAAACCAATAAGCATATGGCGGCAACCACTCACAACGGAGCGGTTGCCGCCCTTTTGTTTTCGGCCCACATGCGCCCTTGGCGCCACACATCGCGTTTTAGGCGTCTTATTATTTGCGTATGTGGAAAAAATGTAGTAATTTTACGCCTTGAAAAAAGGGGCAAAACGCCGTAGAGCGCAAATAAACGCCCTTAAATCGAATTTCTCATAAATTATTCAATAGGAAATGGACGAAAATCAAACGATCGATCAGGATCGGATTATGAAAGTCAACATTGAGGAGGAAATGAAGTCGTCCTACATCGACTATTCGATGTCGGTCATTGTGGCTCGTGCCCTTCCCGATGTGCGCGACGGTTTCAAACCCGTTCACCGACGCATCCTCTATGGAATGCTTGGCTTGGGCAACACCAGCGACAAGCCCTACAAGAAGTGCGCCCGCGTGGTGGGTGACGTGCTGGGTAAGTACCACCCCCACGGCGACATCTCGGTGTATGGCGCACTGGTAAGAATGGGCCAGGAATGGAACATGCGCTACAAGCTGGTCGATGGACAGGGTAACTTTGGTAGCGTGGACGGCGACTCTCCTGCCGCCATGCGTTACACCGAGTGCCGCCTCTCAAAGATGGGCGAACACATCATGGACGATATCGACAAGGACACGGTTGACATGGTGAACAACTTCGACGACACGTTGAAGGAGCCGGCCGTGATGCCTACCATGATTCCGAACCTCTTGGTCAACGGTGGCAACGGCATTGCTGTGGGTATGGCCACCAACATACCAACCCACAACCTGGGCGAGGTGATCGACGGATGCTGCGCTTACATCGACAACCCCGACATCGACATCGAGGGACTGATGAGCTACATCCCCGCGCCCGACTTCCCCACAGGCGCTTACATCTATGGCTTGGACGGCGTGCGCTCGGCCTACGAGACCGGACGCGGACGCATCATCATGCGCGCCAAGGCCGAGATTGAGAGCGACGACCATGGCGACCGCATCGTGGTGGACGAGATTCCCTATGGCGTGAACAAGCAGCAGCTCATCGAGTATATCGCCGAACTGGTGAAGGAGGGCAAGCTCGAGGGCGTGTCGAACGTCAACGACGAGACGGGCCGACAGGGCATGCGCATCGTGGTGGACGTGAAGCGCGACGCCAACGCCAAGGTGGTGCTCAACAAGCTGTTTAAGATGACGGCTTTGCAGAGCTCGTTCTCGGTCAACTGCATCGCACTTGTGCCCAACAAGAACGACCACTCGCTCTTGCGCCCGAAGCTCCTGAACCTCAAGGAGTGCATAGGCTACTTCATAGACCACCGTCATGAGGTAACCATCCGCCGCACACAGTTTGACCTGAAGAAGGCCCATGAGCGCGCACACATCCTCAAAGGTCTCATCATCGCGTGCGACAACATCGACGAGGTGGTGCACATCATCCGAGCCAGCAAGACACCGGCAGAGGCTCAGGCCAACCTGGAGAAGCGTTTCAACCTTGACAACATCCAGTCGAAGGCCATCGTCGACATGCGCTTGTCGCAGCTCACGGGTCTCCGCATGGAGCAGTTGCACGCCGAGTATGAGGAACTGATGAAGCGCATCGAGTACTTGCAGCAGATTCTCGACGACCCCGAGTTGTGCAAGAAGGTGATGAAGGACGAGTTGCAGAACGTGAAGCAGCAGTATGGCGACGTGCGCCGTACGCAGATCATCCCCGACGAGCACGAGTTCAACGCCGAGGACTTCTACCCCAACGACCCCGTGGTGATCACCGTGAGCCACCTGGGTTACATCAAGCGCACACCGCTGAGCGACTTCCGCGAGCAGGCTCGTGGCGGCGTGGGAAGCAAGGGTGCACACACGCGCGACAAGGACTTCACCGAGTATATCTATCCCGCCACCATGCACCAGACCATGCTCTTCTTCACGAAGAAGGGTCGCTGCTATTGGCTCCACTGCTACGACATTCCCGAGGGCGAGAAGACCTCGAAGGGACGCGCCATACAGAACCTGCTCAACATCGACCCGGGCGACTCGGTGAACGCTTTCCTGCGCTTGCGCGGACGTGGACTGGAGAACGAGGAGTTCGTCAACAGCCACTACGTGGTGTTCGCCACCAAGAACGGTACGGTGAAGAAGACGTCGCTGAAGGAATACTCACGTCCGAGAACCAACGGTGTGATCGCCATCAACATCGCCGAGGGCGACGAGGTGGTTGACGTACGCCTGACCAACGGTCGCAACGAACTGATCCTGGCCGACCGCAACGGACGTGCCGTGAGATTCGACGAGGCCGACATTCGCACCATGGGCCGCACGGCTACCGGTGTGCGTGGCATGCGACTCGACGGAGGCGACGACGCCGTGGTGGGCATGATCGTGGTGAACGACGCCAGCAAGGAGTCGGTGATGGTGGTCAGCGAGGAGGGCTACGGTAAGCGCTCTGAGGTGGAGGACTACCGCAAGACAAGCCGTGGCGGAAAGGGCGTGAAGACCTTGGCCGTGACGGATAAGACCGGACGCCTGGTGGCCATCAAGAACGTCACCGACGAGAACGACCTGATGATCATCAACAAGAGTGGCATTGTCATTCGTCTGGCCGTGGCCGACGTGCGTATCATGGGTCGCGCCACACAGGGCGTGCGCCTCATCAACCTCACCAAGAAGAACGACGTCATCGCCAGCGTGTGCAAGGTGATGAGCTCGGAGCTCGAGGCCATGGTTGAAGCAGAGAGCCGCCAGAAGTTCTCGGAGAACAACGAGCATTTCGCACAGTCGACAACCGCTGCCGACGCTCAGGACGCACCCACCGAGGTGGGCGAAAGCCAGGAGCCCGAGGTGGAAGGCGACGACCAGAACGGCAACACCGACGAATAAATTCACAAGTAACAAGTAACAAATGGCTTCCTTGAATCGTCTGACGATAGAGGAAGCCAATAAGGAAAACATAATTTTTAAAACGATAAACCTATGAAAAAGTTAATGATCGCAGCACTGATGATGCTCGGCACATCGGCTGCATTCGCAGGAGACAGTGAGCCATTGAAGGCCATCCTGAAGGCAAAGACCTACCCTGAGGCAGAACAACTGTTGAAGACCAACCTCGGACAGTTGGCCAACTCTGAGGAGAAGGCTAAGGCTTACAACCACCTCACCAAGCTCGCCCTGGAGAAGTTTGACAAGGAGAACGCCATCCAGGCTGCCAACATGGCTGCCGTGGTGGCCAAGCAGCCCGAAACTCCTTACGACACACTGGGCTTCTACGAGGCAGCCTACAACGCTACCATGAACGGTTTGGAGTGCATGAAGTATGACGCTGAGCCCAATGCAAAGGGCGCCGTGAAGCCTAAGTACACCGAGAACCTGAAGATGCTCATCGCCAACACGCGCATGCAGCTCGTTACCGCTGGTAACCACTACGCTGGCTTGGGCGACCAGGATGGCGTGTTGAAGTACTGGGGTACATTCCTCGACTCGGACGACAACCCCATCTTCGCCGCTTCAAAGGCTCAGGAGGCTCAGTTCATCGGACAGGTGGCTTACTACTCTGCTCAGTTTGCCAACCAGGCCAAGCAGTATGAGCGCGCCGAGAAGTATGCCGACATCGCCATGAAGGACGAGGCTATGCGCGAGAAGGCTCAGACCTTTAAGTATGCCATGGCTCAGCGTAACCTCAAGACACACGAGGACTCGGTGAAGTATGTGAACACCATCAAGGAGCTCTATCAGCGTGAGCCGGACAACGAAATGGCTTTCGGTACACTCTGCAACATGTACAACGAGTTGAACATGAACGCTGAGCTGAAGGCGCTCATCGACGACAAGCTGGCCAAGGATCCCAACAACCACACCGCTTGGGCACTGAAGGGCCAGAGCCTGATGAACCAGAACACAACGGCCGATAACCCCAACTGGGACGAGTGTATCGAGGCTTTCAAGAAGGCTATCGAGATCGACGGCACCAACCCTGTGATCCTCACCTACCTCGGCTATAGCATCAACTCGAAGGCCGCACAGGTCAATGGCGACCGCGCCGCTCAGAAGGCTCTCTACAAGGAGGCTATGGGTTACCTGGAGCGTGCCAAGGAGATCGATCCCAACCGCGAACGCGCCAACTGGGCTTATCCGCTCTACCAGTGCTATTACCTGGTGTACGCCGCCTCTGATCCCCGCACTTTGGAGATGGAGAAGTTGCTGAAGAGCAACTAATCAATAGCATATAATTCTACAAAACCATAAATCGGGTGGTCTGCTCATCAAGGAGCGGACCACCCGATTTTGTTTTATGAGGTTCCCTCTGTTGGGGAATGGCATCTTGTAGGGAACGACAAGGGCCTTAGGCTTCGGCCATTTCGAACACGTAGATCAGGCTGTTGATAAGTTGGCTGGCCACCACGTAAAGCAAGAGCAAGGCCACCAAGAGCCTGTGTTCGGAACAAACGCCACGGCCAATGTCGGCAAACGAATGGTAATGGTTGGCCAACAAGCCGTAGAAAATGGATACAGTGACACACACAAACGCCACAATGGGAATGATGGCCACAGAGAAACTACTCGGGAACAAGTCGCCCGACACGCTGAGCAACACGGCGTGGGGCAGCATCGTCAGACCGGCCACGGCGGCCAACTCCAACAGGAAAAGGACGAGGCTCGACCGAAATGCAAACTTCTGCAACGAGGTGAGCGGAGGACCTTGGCGCAGGAAGGCTTGGCGCATTGCACGGCACGAGCCACTCGACCGCAAGCTACCTATGGCCAATCCCAACAGCACAAGCCACACCAGGATGGGCGAGGCTTCGTTGTCGACATACGAACCGAAAAACCAACGCACACCACGGGCCGACAGCAACGAGTTGACGGAACTGTCGGGAACGGCGGCCGACCAGAGCCACGACACCAGGACGAGAACGATCTGGGCCAAGGCGCAAACCACCGAGATGTGGTGGATGGTTTTCTCTACATCAATCCTCATCAGGCTGTAGGTTGTCGATGTCGATAATGCGCAGCTCCAAGGCTCTCACCACCAAACGGGTGGCGTTGACGCCCATGCCGCCATTGCCTTCGGGGAACAACTTCTGAACCAGTTCGTTCTGTCGCTTCTCAAGGCTTTTCACGCCGAAAGGCATGCCACGCAGGTTGGTAATCTGCTCTTTGGTGTAGCCCAGCGCCAAATGGCGGAGGAAACGCTCGTCGTATTCGTCGATCTCATAATTGACCAACGCCTCTTGCCGCAACAGTTCGTTGTCGACGCTATGCTTGAAGCGCTCCACGATCTTCTCCAGGATGGGTTGGTTGAACACCAGCTGCTTGCCGTCCATCACGCTGGCCACATCGCTACGCGTAAGGAGTTCGCCCGTTTTGAGAATGATGCCGTCGCAGCCCGCATCGAGCACATCAACCCATAGCTTCTCATTCAAAATCTCGCCCGTAAAGATAAGTACCTTCACCTCAGGATGTTCCTCCTTGGTCTGTCGGCATATCTCCACACCCACGGTGGTGGAACCGCCCAAGCCAAGATCGAGCAGCACCAAGTCGGGCAACTGCTGCTTCATAAGTTTTCGGAAAGAAGCCTCGCTATCGGCGGTGCCGATGATGTGGGCCTCGGGAATGTCGTTGCGAATGATGCCTTCGGTGCCTTTAAGCTCCAAGGGCACATCTTCTACGATGATGATATTAAAGTCTTTCATATTCTCTTTTATGTTTTTGGGGTCGTTTTCTTTAGTTGTTGGGCGCAGATAGCGGGCATAACGATGTGGATATTCACCACATCGGCATCGATCGTCGACGTGATGCCACAGGCCCTAAGGTTGGTGGCCTCGCCCATCTCGCGCGTAATCTGGCGGCAGAGCAAGAAGTCGAGATTGAGGGTGTAGGGCGTGAACAGGTCGTGACTTTGCCGCTCGTTGAGCCTCAGCTGGGTCATCTCCACCACCACATCCACATACCGGGCGTCGCGTGGCGTAACGCGAACGGGCGGCTTCTCGTTCTTGTTGAGCTTGCGCAGAAGTTCGAAGAGGTAGCTCGTCATGTCTGAGTCAATGCGAATAGCGCCGATCTGCCTCATGGCCTGTTGCGAGAGGATGGCGTAAAGCGCATGGTAATAGTCCACCACCTCGGCGATGGCAGACAGGTTGTCATCGCTTCCATCCACCAGTTGACGGATGCGAGAGGGGTAATACATGGTCTCGTGCTTCAAGGTGGAGAGGCAGTTGTCGAGCACACTGTTCGACACATGGAGCCTATCGGTCTCCATCTTCAGGCGCCGAAGCTCATCACCCGCAAGTTCGATGGTGGCCTGTTGCGACGTGGTGCGCTCAATCGACACGCGCAACGCCTCGCGTATCTTCTCCACAATGTCGGTGAGATTCTTCTTCTGTTGGTCGGTCAGGTCAAACTGCCGGAAGTCGGCCAACGTCTCAATGCCGCGTAGCTTCTGCTCATCGGGGTGGTCTTCGAGCAGCAATCGGTTGATGCCATTGATGCGGTCGATGCAGAATTGGTAGTTCAACAAGTGACGATAGTAGAGGAAATAATAAGCTGGGAAGATGACGATGAGCAACAACACCAGCACCACGAGGGCGACAACCTTGTTGTTCTCGCTTCGTTGCATGGTGCGCACATACTCCGGCAGACTGCTATCCGACGACGCCTCACGGAACAAGCGTGTGTAAACTTCGTTGTACTTGCGGTATAAATCCCACTGATGGAGGGCGAGCGCAGCCACGGCACACTCGTTGCTGATGTCGAGAATGACCGCCGTATCGGTCTCCGACACATAGCGATGGCAACTGTCTGCAAAGCGCAACGTTTGCTCATACTGTCCGTTGATGTTGGCAAAATAGGCACTATCGGCGTAGCGCACGGCCATGTCGTGTGAGCGACCGCGATGTGCCACAGCGTCAGACAGGCCACCCACAAGCATCATGGCCATAACGAGAAGGCGCACAATGCCCTTGGGCAAACGGAAGAAGAAGCGTGAGCCACGCCCTGGCGTGCTCTCCACATTGATGGCGCACACCTGGAAGATGCGACTCATCTTGCGGTATTTCTCGATGATGCCATAGCAATTCTTCAGACCGAAGCCATGGCCGCCGGTATAGGTGTGGTCGAAGATGTGGGCACATTGCTCGTCGGTCATGCCGCATCCGGTGTCGCTAACGCTCACCTCCACATAGGCGTCGGTCTCTTGCGCCGCAATGGTCACGCGTCCTTCGGCGGGCGTAAACTTGCGGGCGTTGTCGGCAATGGTATTGATCATGAAGAGCGTAAGCGTCTTGTCGGCCTTCACCACGGCCGTGGTGGGTTCCACGCTCAGCGTGATGCCTTTCAACTGGAAACCCATCTTGCTGCGCCCCACCATGTCGAACAACGACTGGAGCGGGAAACTCTCGATGTTCAAGCGTATGTCGCCGCGCTGCATCTGAATCCATTGGGTCAGCACGTTGTTGTAATCGTTGATGGTGTCGGTGAGCTCGGTGATATACTCGTAACGCTGGTGGCGAACCTCGGGGGGATCGGTTCGATTGAGCAAACGTTTCACCTCGTTGGCCATGCGATCAATAAACGGCATAACGCTGTTCACCAACAATATCTTGGCACGTTGCTCCAGGTTGCGGCGTTTATTCTGTTGCAAATGCAGGCGTTCCACCTCCATTTGTTCTTGCAATTCCTCATAACTCTCTTCCACCTCCTCATTGTGCTGCTCATTGCGCTTTTGCCATTGGCGAAGGGGCGAAAGGAGCGCATCGAGCGAGAAGCTTTCGTCGCTACGGCGGCGCATCCTATCGAACATAACAAGCAACACCACGACCAACACCACCATCGCAATGACGGCCAACAACATGAGGTTGAGCTGGCGCGAGGAGTTGAGCAACTTATCGGCACGGGCCTCCAACAGGCGGTCCTGTCGGGTCTGCTCTTGCAAGTCGAGGTAAATATTGCGGTTGCGGTCGCTGTTCACCTTGTCGTCAACAGCCGAATACACAAGGCACAACTGTTCGCGAATGGAAGCCACCAAGTCGGGCGCCTGATTGATGGCGCTGTCTTGTTGCAAGGCGCGAGTGAGGCAAATGAGCGACGAAGAATAGTCGTGGATCTGCCAATAACATTCGGCCAAGGTACGGTTGGCACCCGCCACCTGATAAACATCGCCATAACGGGTGAAAAGGTCCAAGGCCCGTTGGGCGAGGTTTCCGGCCAACAACGAGTCGGGCATATCGTCGACATTGATGTATTGCATGATGACCGCATTGTCGGCAATGAGCCGCGCGCACTGCCCAGGTTGTTGCAAACGCTCACTGATGGCCTGCAACGCCTGCGCCTCCCAGTAGGGACTCTCAAACTCGCGTGCCGTTACGTAGCAGCGCATGAGGTATTCGAACTCTGTCTGAACGGTCTCCTCGGGTGTGGGTTCCTTCACAATGCCGCCCGATCCGATGTTATACAGATAGCTCAACACCTGCGCCGTGTCTTGCCGAATGAAACCGTTGGGGTCGATTCCGACAATCGCGCCAATGGCTTGGTCGGACAATCCCACATAAAAAAAGTAGGTGGAGGCCACAATGCGAAACTCTATCTCAGCGTAAATCAAGCGGCGTTTCTCATGGGCCGACAACATACTGACATCCTCGCGAAGGCGTTTCAACCTGCTTTCGGCGCGTTCACGATAGTCGTAAAAATCCTTGTTGCGACTTTCGCGCTGACAAAGGCGCATCAGTTGGACGTCGGCAACAAACTGTTCTATTTGGTTATCGGTCTTCGCCAGCACATCCTCCAACTGACGCTGGGCCTGCCGATATTGCATCTTAGCCAAACTCACGAAGGCAAGGTTGTTCAAGGCCTCAGCGTAGCCGTCGTCGTAACTGTCGGCCAACTGCATGGCTCGTTGCGCATAAACCTTTGTGGAGTCGAGATTGCGATAGTGCCATGCATACGACTCCTCGTTCAACTCGTCGACAAGAGCGGTGTCGCCGCTACCACAAGCTGAAAGAAGCATGGTCAGCAGAAAGGCCAAAAGGGTCGGCAGTAACTTAAAACGCATGGTCTTGAAAAGCATAAACCGGAGGAAGGCTATCGTCTATCCATCCCCCGGTCTCATTGGTTACAGGGCAGGCTTACAACCTCTCTATGGGTTGTCCGTCGCCTATTCAATATGTTATCAACGTTGTTTCGCTCAACTGTGCGACACAATCGCCAGCGACACAACGCACAATTCTCTGTTAGGCGCGAGCCTCCTTGATGTAGCCCAGAGCCTCAACACACTTGTCGGTGATGGCCTTCCAGTTGCCGGCTGCCACCACATCCTTCGGGAAGAGCTTAGAGCCCATGCCCACGCAGAGCACACCAGCCTTGACCCACTCTGTGAGATTCTCCTTGTCGGGGCTCACAGCGCCAGTCACCATAATGTTCGACCAACGAAGCGGAGCCAATACATTCTTCACAAACGAAGGGCCACCCACATTGCCTGCGGGGAACACCTTGGTGACGTCGCAGCCCATGGCCTGGGCGTTGCTCACCTCCGTCACGCTGCCGCAACCCGGCGAATAGGGCACCAAACGACGGTTGCAAACGGTGGCAATCTCGGGAACGAAGTTGGGACCCACAATGAAATTGGCACCCAACTGGATATAGAGAGCGGCCGTGGGAGCATCGATGACCGTGCCAGCGCCCAGGATGAGCTCAGGGCACTCGGTGTCGGCCCACTTCACAAGCTCACCAAAGATCTCATGGGCGAAGTCGCCACGGTTGGTGAATTCAAACACACGCACACCACCCTCGTAGCAAGCCTTGATCACGTTCTTGCAGAGTTCGATGTCCTTATTGTAGAAAACAGGCACCATACCTGTCTCTTTCATGGCTGTTATAACCTGAATCTTATTAAATTTTGCCATTATATTATTGGATAAATCGTCTGTAATTGTATGAAGTGAAGCAAGGGGACAAGCGTTCATGGCTATCCCCACGCCATGTTATCGCTGTACGCGACCATTGGCGTTGCCGCCAGCCAAGCTCAGCACCTCAGCCTCGCTCACCAAGTTGAAGTCGCCAGGGATGGTGTGCTTCAATGCCGATGCTGCCACGGCAAACTCGAGCGCCTGTGCCTGATCGCCCTCATACTTCAGCATGCCATGGATCAATCCGCCAGAGAAGCTGTCGCCACCGCCCACGCGGTCGATAATCGGGTTGATGTCGTAGTGCTTGCTCTCATAGAAGTTCTTGCCGTCGTAGATCAAGGCTTTCCAGCCATTGTGGGTGGCAGAGAAGCTCTCACGCAAGGTGGAAACCACATACTTGAAGCCAAACTCCTTCATCATCTGCTCAAAAATCTTGTGATAACCGCTTGCGTCGGTCTTGCCGCCTTCCACGTCTGCGTCGGGTTTGAAGCCCAGGCAGAGCTGAGCATCTTCCTCGTTACCAATGCACACGTCCACATATTTCATCAACGGGCGCATCACGGAGATGGCCTTTTCTGAGGTCCAAAGCTTCTTGCGGAAGTTCAGGTCGACCGAAACGGTCACCCCATGGCGCTTGGCAGCCTCGCAAGCCAGGCGTGTCAGCTCAGCGGCCTTGTCGGAAATGGCGGGAGTAATGCCACTCCAATGGAACCATTGGGCGCCTTCCATAATGGCGTCGAAATCGAAATCTGAGGCGTCAGCCTCGGCGATCGAACTGTGCGCACGGTCGTAGATCACCTTCGACGGACGCATGGAAGCACCTGTCTCTGCATAATAAAGACCCACGCGGTCGCCGCCACGAGCAATAAATCGGGTGTCAACGCCATAACGACGCAGGGCGTTAACGGCGATCTGTCCAATCTCATGGGTGGGCAGTTTAGACACGAAGTAAGCCTCATGACCATAATTGGCCAGGCTCACCGCTACGTTAGCCTCACCACCACCGGGAATGATGCGGAAGTGATCGGTCTGTATAAAACGATCGTTGCCCTCAGGAGAAAGGCGCAACATAATCTCGCCTAATGTTACGATTTTAGCCATTCTTGATTTGTTTTATGTCTTGTTATTTTGTGATATCTTAATAATGTGTCACTTATTTCATTCGCAAAAATAACCATTATTTTCCAAATACATGAATCATTTCACCAAAAATCGCCGTTTTAATAGAAAATATCGCTCTGTGCTTTCGCACAATCGAAGTTTTATTACTACATTTGCAAAAGAAAAAACAACTACATAATGACAGAGAAAATCAGAATCAAGGACATCGCCATGAGGGCTGGCGTGTCGGTGGGAACGGTCGACAGAGTGCTCCATGAGCGCCCCAATGTGTCGGAATCGGCACGCAAGAAAGTGGAAGAGGCGCTCAAGGAGATGAACTATCAACCCAACATGTATGCCTCCGCATTGGCTTACAACCGCTCTTATACGTTCTACGTGCTTATCCCCAAGCACGACCAGTTGGCGTATTGGGAGGAGATTGAGGAGGGCGTTCAGACGGCCGTAAACGCGCTGCGCGACTTTCACATCGCTGCCCACATAGAATACTACAAGCGATTTGACGAGGGATCGTTTGAGGAGGTAACCGACAAATGCCTGCAAAACAATCCTGACGGTTTTGTCATTGTGCCTACAGATATTGAGGTGACACGCAAGTTCACCGACAAGCTCCACGGGATAGGCACACCCTTTGTGCTTCTTGACTCCTACATGCCCGACCTTCGCCCGTTGGCATTCTTCGGCCAAAATTCGTTCTCGAGTGGCTATTTCGCCGCTCGCATGTTGATGCTCATCGCCAATCAGGAGAAAGAAATTGTGCTGATGAAGATCACGAAGAATGGCCAAATGATGAGTAAGCAGCAAGACAACCGTGAGGTTGGCTTCCGCCATTACATGCGCGACCATTACCCCAGCATTGAGATCATCACACTGGAGATGCCCTTCGAAGCCACTCGCGCTGAATACGACGAATTGTTAGAAAACTTTTTCGCACAACACCCACACATCCACCAATGCATCACATTGGGCTCAAGAGCCCACATCATGGGCGATTTCCTGCTGAGGACCAACCGCCGCGATGTGCAGATCATGGGTTACGACATGGTGGGAAAGAACGCCGAATGCCTGCGATTGGGCAGCGTGTCGTTCCTCATCGCCCAGCACGCTTACCAGCAAGGCTACTTCTGCGTCAACGCACTCTTCCGCGCCATCGTACTGAAGAAGAAGGTGGAACCCGTCAATTACATGCCCATCGAGCTCCTTACCAAGGAGAATGTGGACTTCTACCGCCGCGAACAACTTTAACGGCGGCACACAACACAACCCGGATCTGTGCTCCCAACACACACAAACCCATAGCAACATGAATGAAGCATCGTTCATCAAGATCAACGCCAAAGACACAGTCGTGGTGTGCCTACGTCCCCATCAGGCTGGCGAGACCATTGAGGTCGACGGCAAGAAGATAACCGTCGCGCAAGAAACACCAGCCGGCCACAAGGTCCTTATCAGCGACACGCGGCAGGGCGACGACATCATAAAATACGGATACCCCATCGGCCATGCGGCCATGGACCTCAAGGCGGGGCAATGGGTCAACGAGAACAATCTGAAGACCAACCTTGCAGGCACGCTCTCCTACTCCTACAACCCCATCGACACCACGCTTAGCAAGCCTACCGGCAACGCCACGCCACTCACCTTTAAGGGCTATCGACGCGCCAATGGCGAGGTGGGCGTAAGAAACGAGCTGTGGATTGTGCCTACCGTGGGCTGTGTGAACGGAACGGCCGAGCGGCTCGCCGCGATGCTTTC
>OGIM01000178.1_pt1 | contig 27118 bp, 22 predicted proteins | sample 1571801 | NCBI WGS metagenome assembly OGIM01 (sample SAMEA2582106, study PRJEB24529) | metagenome | biome: Human gut stool | place: China | collected 2011
TTATCTGCGCTTTTGGCTTAGCATCTGCCGCACCTCGCTCGCCGTATCGGCACTTGGAATCATGCGGTATTGCCTGAACAAAAGAGAGACCGCGCGGCAGACGCCGCCGGAAGGATATGGGAGGAAAAACACCATGGAAGCATCCAAAGTTTACTATACGGATTTCCGCTGTCCGGTGGGCACCAGCCTGCTGGAAAAGCTGCGCCGGGTGTGCATTGCCGCCGGCATTAAGGACATCGACATGGACGGCCGGTTCGTGGCCATCAAGATGCACTTCGGCGAGCTGGGCAATCTGGCCTTTCTGCGTCCCAACTACGCCAAGGTGGTGGCAGACCTGTGCAAGGAGCAGGGCGGTATGCCCTTCCTGACCGACTGCAACACCCTGTACCCGGGCAGCCGCAAGAATGCGCTGGAGCACCTGAACTGCGCCCAGCTGAACGGCTTCTGGCCCATGACCACCGGCTGTCAGGTGATTATCGGTGACGGTCTGCGCGGCACGGATGAGGTGGAAGTGCCGGTGCCGAACGGCGAATACTGCAAGACCGCCAAGATCGGCCGCGCCATCATGGATGCGGACGTGTTCATCAGCCTGAACCACTTCAAGGGACACGAGGCCACCGGCTTCGGCGGTGCCATCAAGAATATCGGCATGGGCTGCGGCTCCCGCGCAGGCAAGATGGAGCAGCACGCTGCCGGTAAGCCCGCCGTGCAGGAGGGCTTGTGCCGCGGCTGCCACCGCTGCGCCAAGGAGTGCGGCTCGGACGCCATTACTTACAATGCCGAAAACAAGGCGGTCATTGATTACGACAAGTGCAAGGGCTGCGGCCGCTGCATCGGTGCCTGCAGCTTTGACGCCATCTATTCTCCCAACGACTGTGCCAACGAGCTGCTGGACCGCAAAATGGCAGAGTACGCCGCCGCAGTCTGCCACGACCGCCCCTGCTTCCACATTTCTCTGGTGCAGGACATCAGCCCCAACTGCGACTGCCACGGCGAGAACGACGCCCCCATCCTGCCGGATATCGGTATCTTTGCGTCCTTCGACCCGGTGGCGCTGGATCAGGCCTGCGTGGACGCCTGCCTGAACGCCGCCCCGCTGCCCAACAGCCAGCTGAGCACGAATCTTGCAAAGCCGGGCTGGAACTGCTACCACGACAATTTCAAGGACTCCAACCCCAACATCGAGTGGAAGGCTACCCTTGAACAGGCCGAGAAGGTGGGCATGGGCACCCGCCAGTATGTGCTGAAAAAGGTATAAAGACAAAATGGGGCGCTGACCACACGGTCAGCGCCCCGTTGCGCTTTAAAGGTTAAGGTTGGGTTCAGGCTTCGCCGTTCGTCTCCGGCACGATGCCGTCCAGCACGGTCTGCAGCGCCTGCCAGTTTTTCAGGGTGCAGCCGGGCAGGGTGTCAGCGTCCAGCCCTGCGTCCGCAATGCGTTCGGTCATGCTGTCCTTGTCGCTGAGCAGGTCCAGCGCCGCGTCCTTGATCATCGGCCAAGCCTCGGCAAAGCCCTCCTGCTGGTTGTCGGTCAGGTTGTCGTACCAGCTGTAAAAAGCTTCCTGAATGGCCTCCGGGGAGCGGCTGGACATCCGTGCGTCCTCGGCCCAGTGCAGCAGCGATGCCGCTGCGATGACCGATTTCAAGGAGCAGCCGGATACCCCGGGCCCCCAGCCCAGACAGGGCGCAAAGGCGTTTTCTGTGCCGGTGATGGAGAACACCGAGTTCTCGTCGAAGTTGCCGGGGTTCAGATCGCCGGTGTTGGCCTCGGTGTTCGAGGAGGGTAGCTGGGTGCTGCCGGAAGCGGATGCGCTGTCCGAAGCGGGCGCAGCGCTGGATGCGGGGCTGCTTGCGGAGCCGCCGCAGGCTGCCAGCAGGCAGCCCAGCAAAGCGGCGCACAGCAGCAGCGCAAGGGAACGGATATATTTTGATCTCATAAGAAAAACCTCCGTAAACGGTGCTCCGGCAAGCCGCCGGAGCGAAGCGGAACCTACACTCTAAGTATACGTTCTGCGCACGGCGTTGTCAATCGTTCTGCGCAGGACGAATTTCAAGCAGTCCTGTGCAGGATATACAAAAATGCGGCTTAAATTTCGGGCAGTTCAACGCATTGACATTCTCCGCGCTGGCTCGTATAATCAAAGCAGACAAGTGAATTTATCAGTGCGTGTAACTGTTCGATCAGGCATGAGCATCAGAGGGAATGCGGAGGTGGCATCCCTTTGGTTCTTGTGCCCTTTTTCTTTTTCACAAAAGCTGCGGCATGGAAGCGGAGGAGTGCGGCGATGCAGGCTGTAAAGGTATTCAATAACAATGCGGTGTCGGTGGTCATGCCGGACGGCAGGGAAGCCATTCTCGTGGGCAACGGGCTTGGGTTTGGCCGCCGCCCGGGGGACGTGATCGACAAAAGCCGCGTTTCCAAGGTGTACTATGTGCAGAACGAGCTGCAGACCAAGTTCCTCAGGATGCTGGATAACGTCACCCCGCAGGTGATGCAGGCCGCCGAGCGCATCTCGCTGGCGGCAGAGGAGCAGGGCATCCTGCTCAGCAGCAAAAGCACCATCTCGCTGGTGGACCACATCAGTTTTGCGCTGGAGCGCGTGGAAAAGGGCACCTTTCTGCCCAACCTCGTGCTCTCGGAGACCCGGATGCTGTACCCGAAGGAGTACGCAGTGGGGCAAAGGGCACTGGAACTTGTCCGGCAGTTCTGCGGCGTACAGCTGCCGGAGGACGAAGCGGGCTACATTGCCCTGCATCTGGTAGCCGGTGCGGCAGACGGCGCGCTGGCCTACGATACCGTAAAGTTCGTCAAGGCGGTCAAGGAGATCATCTGCGACACCTATCACTGCACCTTTGAGGAAGAGAGCCTTGAGACCACCCGCCTGACCGTGCACCTCAAGTTTCTGGCGGCGCGCATCCTGCGGCACACCCCGTGGCAGGACGCCGGGCTGGAATCCATGTACACGGTGCTTTTGCAGCGCGACAGCCGCAACGAGGTGTGCTTGCAGCGCATCAATGCCTATCTGCGGCAGGAATTTGATTACGAGCTGGATCATCAGGAGCAGGTCTATCTGCTCATCCACCTGACCAAGATCGTTGGATAAAACGCTTCAACAGGGCGTCCGGAAGCCCTGCGGAATAGAAGTCATCCCCCCAAAAACAGTCAAGTCAAAAAGTGAGGAGTATTACACGATGAAAGAGAAAGTCATGAATGGCTTGGAAAAGTTCTCCAAAGCCATGCTCTCACCGCTGTCGTATATCTCGGCAGCAGGCCTGATCCTTGTGCTGGGCGCATTGCTTACCAGCACAAGCCTTAGCGCGATGATCCCCGTTCTGCAGTGGACCCCCATCAAGCTGCTGGGTCAGCTGATCTACAACTGCATCATGGTCATCATCAACAACCTCAGCCTGATGTTCTGCGTGGGCATCGCAGCGGCGCTGGCCAAAAAGAACAAGCAGCAGGCTGCCATCATCGGCCTGATGAGCTACTTTATGTACCTGACCGCCGGCAACGTCACCCTGACCCAGCTGGGTATGCTGGCCGAGGCTGACCCTATGGTGGGTCTGTACGGCACCGGTCAGTCCACCGTGTTCGGCATCCAGACGGTGGATATGGGCGTGTTCGGCGGCATCCTGCTGGGTCTGGTCTGCGGCTGGGTGTACAACCGCACCTGTGAAAAGCAGTTCAAGGGCATCATCACCCAGATCTACTCCGGCAACCGCTGGTCCTTTACCTGCATGGTGGTCTTTTCCATCCTGTTCGGCTTTGGTTCCTGCTTCTTCTGGCCGCCGGTGCAGAGCGTCATCAGCGCACTGACCGATCTGATCGCCACCTCCGGCAACTTCGGCCTGTTCCTGTACGGCTTCTTGGAGCGCTTCCTCATCCCCACCGGCCTGCACCACCTCATCTACACCCCCTTCCAGTTCTCTGCGCTTGGCAACAGCCTGACCGTGGGCGATGCCACCTACACCGGCTCCTACATCGTCATGATGATGGAGTACAGCATGGGTCTGCCCTTCTCGGACGGCATCGTGTGGATGTACACCGGCTTCACCAAGACCTTCGGCTACTTTGGCATCGTGGCGGCCTTCATCTTCTGCGCCCGCAAGGAGAACCGCAAAAAGACCGCTGCCGTTCTGGTGCCGCTGGCCTTTACCGCTTCTCTGGCTTCCATCACCGAGCCGCTGGACTTCATGTTCTGCTTCTCTGCTCCCATCCTGTGGGTGGCACACGCCTGCATCTCCGGCCTGTTCATCGTGCTGCTGCACATCTTCCATGTCACCGGCTTTACCACCAACCTCCTCGGCTCGATTCTGATGAACCTTTCTGCCGGTGCAGATAAGACCAACTATCCCACCCTGTACCTGCTGGCGCTGTGCCAGATCGCCGTGTACTTTGTGGTGTTCACCCTGCTGATCAAGGCCTTTAACCTGCACACCCCCGGCCGGGAAGAGGTGAGCACCGAGACCGGCAAGGGCGATGCACCCGCCAAGAAGGCAAGCGTGAAGGACGCTGCCGAGGTGCAGTGCGTCATCGATGGTCTGGGCGGCAAGGAGAACATCCTGTCGGTGGACAACTGCTTCACCCGCCTGCGGGTAAACATCAAGGACCCCGCAAAGCTGGACGAAGCTGCCATCAACCAGCTGCCGAACAGCGGCATCGTGAAAAAGGGTACCGATATCCAGATCGTTTACGGTCTGCAGGTAGCCGATATCAAGCGTGCTGTGGAAGCACAGCTGGAAAACCAGTAAACCGCTTTTCCGCGCCCCGGCGGAATGCGCCGGGCAAACCTGAAAAAATACAAAAAGGAGCGTTTATATTATGGTCATTACCATTGCTGGCGGCGGTAGTACTTTTACCGCCGGTATCGTCAAATCCATCGCCCTGCGCCGGGAAGAACTGGAAGTGGACGAGATCCGTCTGTTCGACATCAACAAGGAGCGGCAGGACAAGGTTGCCGTTGTGGTGGACTGGGTCCTGCATAAGGAGCTGAATACTGACATCAAGCTGGTGGTCACCACTGATGTGCAGCAGGCTTACACCGATACCTCTTTTGTGTTTGCCCAGATGCGTGTGGGCGGCTACGCCATGCGGGAGCAGGACGAAAAGATCCCCCTGCGCCACGGCTGCGTGGGACAGGAGACCTGCGGCTGCGGCGGCATGGCTTACGGAATGCGCACCATCTTCCCCATGATCAAGCTGATCGACGATGTGGAAAAGTATGCCAAGAAGGACTACTGGATCCTGAACTACTCCAACCCCGCCGCCATCGTATCCGAAGCCTGCCGCAAGCTGCGCCCGAAGGCACGGATCATCAACATCTGCGATATGCCCATCGCCATCATTGACGTGGTGGCAGCCGCCATGGGCATCCAGAACAAGAAGGAGATCGTTTACGATTACTTTGGTCTGAACCACTTCGGCTGGTTCACCTCCATCCAGTACCACGGCGAGGATCTGATGCCCAAGCTGCGCGCCTACATCAAGGAGAACAAGATCCTTCTGCCGGAAAGCTACCTCAAGGGCATGGGCGCGCTGACCTCCTCCAGCAGCCAGAACCGCCACACCAAGGGCAGCTGGTACTATGTGTGGAAGGGCGAGTACGAGATCATGGAAAACTTCCCGGAGTACCTGCCCAACACCTACCTGAACTACTATCTGCAGGCCAAGGAGTTCGTGGAGCACTCGGACCCGAACCACACCCGCGCCAACGAGGTGGAGGAGACCCGCGAAAAGAACCTGTTCGACGGCATCGACCACTACCTCAAGACTGGCGAGGTGGACGCCAACACCTTCTATGCCGGCAGCCACGGCGATTGGATCGCAGATCTTTCCGCTGCGCTGAAGAACGACACCAAGGCACGCTTCCTCATCATCACCGAGAACCGCGGCGCGATCCCCAATATGCCCTATGACGCAATGGTGGAGCTGCCCGCCTACATCGGCAAAAACGGCCCGGAAGTCATTGCCCGGGACAACATCCCGCTGTTCCAGCAGGGTCTGATGATGCAGCAGCTCAACAGCGAAAAGCTGCTGGTAGAGGGTTGCGTGGAAGGCAGCTACGAGAAGGTATTGCAGGCCTTCACCCTGAACAAGACTGTGCCCAGCATGAATGTTGCCAAGGCCATTCTGGACGATATGATCGAAGCCAACAAGGGCTACTGGCCGGAGCTGCACTGAGCAGCCGACCTTACAGCCGCCGCAGGCATTGCCGCCTGCGGCGGCTTTTTTGTGTGCATTGACCTTTGCACAGCAAGGGCTTATAATGAGAAAAAACCAGGAAAAGCGAAAGGAAGCACACCCATGCAAAACCAAGTCCCTGTATCCCAAATCCGCCCGGTCACCGGGCGCTTTGCCCCCAGCCCCAGCGGACGGCTGCATCTGGGCAATCTGGCGTGCAGCCTGCTGGCGTGGCTCAGCGCAAAAAGTCAGGGCGGGCGCATCGTGCTGCGCATTGAGGACCTGGACGCCGAGCGCTGCCCCCGCGTCTACGCCGACTTGCTGGAGCAGGACCTTGCGTGGCTGGGGCTTACATGGGACGAGGGCGGCAGCACCGGCGGCGCACACGCGCCCTATTACCAGAGCGAGTGCGGGGACATTTATACCGCCAGCTACCGCAAACTGGAGCAGAGGGGGCTGGTGTACCCCTGCTTCTGCTCCCGCTCCCAGCTGCACGCCGCCAGCGCACCCCATACCTCGGACGGCAACGTCATCTACCCGGGCACCTGCCGGGGACTGACGCCGGAAGAGATCGCGGAAAAGCGCAAAAAGAAAGCCCCTGCCTACCGTCTGATGGTGCCGGATGAGGAGATCACCTTTACGGACGGCTGCATGGGCACCCACACCGAAAACCTGCTGCGGGACTGCGGCGATTTCTATCTGCGCCGGGCAGACGGGGTGTTTGCCTATCAGCTGGCGGTGGTGGTGGATGATGCCCGCATGGGCGTCACCGAGGTGGTGCGCGGGGCAGACCTGCTTTCCTCCACGGCGCGGCAGCTGTACCTGTACCGGCTGCTGGGGCTGCGGGCACCCCGCTTTGCCCACTGCCCGCTGCTGCTGGCTGCGGACGGGCGGCGGCTGTCCAAGCGGGACGGCGACCAGAGCCTTGAAAACCTGCGGGCAAAATACACCGCCCCAGAGATCATCGGTAAGCTGGCGTATGCCTACGGCTTGCAGCCGGAGCCTGCCCCCCGCACCCCGGACAGCCTTGTGCCGGACTTTGCGTGGACAAAAGTCCCCAAGCAGGATATCTGCCTGCCCGAGGGGCTGTTTTAAAAAAGGAAATGAAAAAACGACCCCTGCCAGCGCCAAAGGCGCTGACAGGGGTCGCTTTTTCTTTCTTTCTTAGGCTCTCCGCACCTGCGGCAGCTGGCTGCGCTCGAGGGCGGTAAAGGCGCTGTCCAGCGCCAGTGCCAGCAGTGCACCCAAGGCTACATCAATGCAGCTGTGCTGCTTGAGCAGCACGGTGGAGCAGACGATGGAAATGCACAGCACAGCGGCGGCGGGACGCATCCAGCGGCGGCGGGGCGCATCAAAGATGCGGCTGCGGTAGTACGCCAGCAGCAGCGTCACCGAGTTGAACACATGGATGGAGGGGCACACATTGGTGGCGGTGTCGGTGCGGTACAAAAAGCGCACCACCCGCGCAAAGACGTCGCTGCCCGGCACCCAATAGGGGCGCAGGTCCAGTGCGGTGGGCAGCACCGCGTAGCACGCCAGTGCAATGGTCATACCGGAGAACAGCGGCAGGCACAGCCGCCAGAAGTCCTCACGCGGGGCTTTCCACAGCAGATAGAACAGGGTGAAGGGGATCCACACAAACCATGCAAAGTAGGGGATCACCGCATATTTGCAGAAGGGGATCAGATCGTCCAACCGGCAGTGCACCAGAATGCTGCGCAGGGGGACGTTTGCCTCCAGATAGTGAAAGACGGACAGATAAAATATAGTATACAGCGCCATAAACCCGACCGGGTGGCGCGCAAGCCAGCTGCGTTTCATAGAATAGCCTCCTTTTGCAGAAGAGCAGAACTCGATAGCATTGAGAAATTATACGCCCGAACGATGAAGATTGCAAGAACGAAAGGTGAAAACTTTGTCAAGCGCTGAAAAAATAATTTGTGGAACTTGTAAAAAATACCATCGCTCTTCTGTTGATAATACGATTCAGAAAAGCAGTTTCCTGCAAAAAGAAAAAATCCACCCCGTTTTCGCCGGTCTTTACAGACCGGAAATGGGGTGGATGCTAAAAAATTCAGATCACACTCTGCTCCAGCCAGCTGCCGCGGCGGAAGCGCAGATAGAAGCACAGCGAGCGGAACACCCAGTCCAGATACATCCCCATCCAGATGCTCAGCAGCCCGCCGCCGAAGCACAGCACTGCCAGATAGCAGAAGCCTACCCGGAACGCCCACATGGACACGATGCTCACGGTCATGGTAAACCGGGCATCACCGGCGGCGCGCAGAATGTTGGGCAGGGTAAAGCTGGACGGCCACACGAACAGGGAAACGATGTTGAACCACACCATGATGTCCAGCGCCATAGCCTGCGCTTCCGGCGAGAGATTGAACAGGGACACCGCGAACCGGTTGGCGAAGAAGAAGGCCGAAAGGTTCATCACCCACGCGCCGCAGTAGGCGGTCAGCATCAGGCGGCGGGAGTAGTACACCGCCTGCTCCTTTTCGCCCGCGCCCAGACACTGGCCTACCACGGTCAGGGCGGCCATGCCCACGGCATTGGCGGGGATGTTCAAAAAGGTGGTGGTGGTATTGGCCACCGCGTTGGCGGCAATGGCTGCCGTGCCAAGGGTGGAGGTCAGGCTGGAGACCGACAGCTTGCCGATCTGGAACATCCCGTTCTCGATACCGGCGGGGATGCCCACCCGCAGGATGCGCCGGATCAGCCCGCCGTTCGGTGCCATCGCCCGCAGGCTGTCCACCCGCAGGGCGCAGCCCGGCTTTTGCAGCAGATACAGCACCACCGCGCAGGCAATGGCGCGGGACACAAGGCTAGCCAGCGCCGCACCCATGACCCCCATGCCGAAGCCGTAGATCAGCACCGCGTTGCCGCCGATGTTCACCACGTTCATCACCAAGCTGGACAGCATACTGATCTTGCTGTTGCCCTGCGCCCGGAACAGCGCCGCACCGGCGTTGTACAGGCCAATGAAGGGGTAGCTCAGCGCCGAAAGCAGAAAGTAGGTCTCGGCGTAGCGCATCACGTCCGCATCAATGGAGCCAAAGATGCCCCGCAGGATGGCGTGCCGCCCGCCGATGACCACCGCCGCCACCAGCACACTGAAACTGGACAGCACAAATAAAATTTGCGCCGCCGCCGCTTTGGCATTTTTCGGCTCCTGATGGCCGATGTACTGGCTGGTGACCACCGCGCCGCCGGTGGCCAGTGCGCTCATGATCTGGATCATCAGGGTGTTGAAGCTGTCCACAAGGCTCACGCCGGACACGGCGGCTTCGCCCACCGAGGATACCATCAAAGTATCAGCCAGACCAATGGTCACGCTTAACGCCTGCTCCGCGATCAGCGGCAGCAGCAGCGCCACCAGCGCCTGCCGTGGAAACAGGGGAGTGGATGTGAATTTGGACGATTTCATGCTGTCCTCCGTTGCAAATGACAAAAAAGCTCGAATGCTTCTATCATACAGCGGAAGCTGTCGAAATGCAAGAGGTTGTATACAAGAAAGTGCCAAAAAGCAACCGTCTGCCGCGCTGCGCGCCCTTTACCCATGGGCACAGTTGTGTTAAAATAAGGTTGCAGCCCGCCCCGCTGTGCAGGAGAGGGGCGCTGCCTTGGTAAATGATAAGAAGTTGAGGACCCATAAGGGGGTAAAGTATGCAGCAAACTGCGCATAAGGTCGTGGTCATCGGGCATCGCAACCCGGACACCGACTCCATCTGCTCTGCCATTGCCTATGCAGAGCTGAAAAATAAGACCAGCGATCTGGTCTGCGAAGCCCGGCGTGCGGGCAAGATGAATCAGGAAACGGAATTTGTGCTGAAAAAGTTCGGGGTCACGCCGCCCCGGATGTGCACCGACGTCAACCCTAAGATCCGGGACGTGGATTACCGCCAGATCCCCGGCATCTCCGGCTCCACCAGCCTGCGCAAGGCGTGGGAGATCATGCGCGACCAGAAGATCGACACCCTCCCCGTGACCAGCGAGGACAACGAATTGCAGGGCGTCATCACGGTGAAGGATATCGCCACCGCCAACATGGATCTGTTCGACACCGGCATCCTTGCCAAGAGCCGCACCAGCTACCGCAATATTCTGGAAACGCTGGGCGCTACCATGGTAGTGGGCAGCGAGGACGCAGTGTGCACCACCGGTCACATCCGCATTGGCACCGCCACCCCGGAAATGCTGGAAAGCAACATGGAAAAGGGTGATATCGTTATCCTGACCAACCGCTACGAGAGCCAGCTCTGCGCCATTGAGAAGGAAGCTTCTCTCATCATCATCTGCAACGGCGCAAAGGTGGGCCGCACCATCCAGCACATTGCCGCCGAGACCGGCGTAGCCATCATGAGCGCCCCCTGCGATACCTACGCGGCGGCAAAGCTCATCAGCCAGTGTGCACCCATTTCCTATTACATGACCCGGGACGATATCATGAAATTCACCCTCGTCACCCCGGTGGCAGACGTCACCCGCGTGATGGCAAAGGTGCGCCACCGGTATTTCCCCATTCTGGACGCAGACGGTAAGTATTGCGGTATGATCAGCCGCCGCAACATCATCAACCTGCGCAAGCGCCGCATCATTCTGGTGGACCACAACGAAGCCACACAGGCGGTGGAGGGTTTCGATCAGGCCGAGATCCTGGAGATCATCGACCACCACCGCATCGGCAGTCTGGAGACCAGCGGCCCGGTGTACTTCCGCAACCAGCCGGTGGGCTGCACTGCCACCATCGTCACCCAGATGTACGACGAAAACGGCGTGACCATCCCGCAAAAGACCGCCGGTCTGCTGCTGGCTGCCATCCTTTCGGATACGCTGGTGTTCCGCAGCCCCACCTGCACCCCCATCGACGTAAACGCCGCCAAGCGTCTGGCAAAGCTTGCCGGGGTGGACATCAACGAGTTTGCCAACGAGATGTTCGAAGCCGGCGAAAAGCTGGACGGCAAGACCGCCGAGGAAGTGTTCTTGCAGGACTTCAAGGTGTTCATGTGCGGTGATATCCGCTTTGGCGTGGCGCAGGGCAGCTACATGACCCGCAAGAACCTGACCGCCGCCGAAGCGCTGCTGAAGCCGTATCTGGAGGAAGCACGCAACAAGCAGAATGTGGAGGATATCTACATGCTGCTGACCGATGTGCCCAAGGAGGAGAGCGTGGTCATCTGCGATGGACGCTACGCCGCCGGGGTGCTGACGGAGGGCTTCGACACCCAGCCCGCCGCCGATGGCAGCTGGACGCTGCCGGGCGTGGTGAGCCGCAAAAAGCAGTTCATCCCCGCCCTGATGACCGCTTATCAGGAACTGTAAAGGGAATGATGCACCGTGCCTGCGGCACGGCATGATGTTCCCTGCGGGAAATGATGTTGCCCTGCGGGCAAATGATGTGCGCCTTGCGGCACAATTGCCGCCGCAGGCGGCTGCATCATTTCCGGCGCAGCCGGAACATCATTGCGAAGCACATCATACTGCGCGCAGCACAGTACATCATTCCCCCGAAGGGGGACACTGCCGTGTTTGATTTTCTTTCCAAAAAAGACCGCACCCCGCCCGCACTGCCGGAGGGCACGGAGCGGCGGCGCTACATCATCACCGGGCAGGTGCAGGGGGTGGGCTTCCGCTACCGTGCGCGGTACGCCGCGCAAGCGCTTGGTCTGACCGGCTGGGCGCAGAACGAGGACGACGGCAGCGTGACGCTGGAAGTGCAGGGCGACCCGGACAAATTCATGTCCCTGTTCGCCATGATCCAGAAAAGCGACTATATCCAGATCACCGGCATCCGCAGCAAGAATATCCCGCCCGACCCGTGGGAGCGCGGCTTCTCGGTAAAGGGGTATTAAGGAGTTATATAGAAACAGAGCGCCTGACACCGCGGTGTCAGGCGCTCTGTTTCTATCATATTATACTTTTACCCCAGCACCTTGAGGGGGGAGTTTTCCACCCACAGGGTACCGTCCAGCAGACGGGTGACGGCAAGCCGTCCGTTTGCCGTTACCCGGGCGGGGTCGAGGGCGTAGAAGTCGCTCTCGGTCAGGTTTTCCGGGTCGGCGGTGGGGGAGATGCCCGCCACGCATACCCAGTGCCCGTAGGTGCTGCTGGTGGCAATGTGGGGGTAGTTCACCTCGCTCCAGCCGGAGGAAGTCAGGTGGTATTCATAAGTAGAGGTGCGGTTCGTGTGGCGCTTTACCCCGCTGACCGTGGTGTTTTTCAGGTGCACGATCACCGGACGCCCGGCGGAAAGCTCGCTGTACAGCTTTTTCAGGCACTCGGCGCGAGTGCCGGAGTACCCGGTGTAGCCCGCTGCGGACCACACCGCCCCGTTCGACCACATCCCGTTGCCGGAGCACACCTTGCTGTCCAGAATGGTGCGGGCGTAGCGCAGCGCGTACAGGCTGCACTTGCCGGAGGTCTGGTTGCCGATGGAAAGGATGTGGCTGGTGTCGAAGCTGAGCAGCCGGATGCCGTTTTTCTCTTTCAGCGCAGCGGCGTGGGCACGGGGCAAAAAGGCGCACAGCAGCAAAACCAGCGCCAGAACTGCCGCCGCCAGCCGCTGTGCCGCGCGGGCGGGACAGTGTTGCATGGGTACTTCCTCCGAGTTCGTTTCAATTCGGACATGATTTTACCACCAAAACGTGGTAAAAATGTGTAAAAAGGCAAAATAATGGGGCTCCCTCCCCGAGGGAGCTGGCGCGGCGCAAGCCGCGTCTGAGGGAGTTTACGCCTGCCAACACAACATATGTCCAAATTTAAGTGCCCTCCGCACCCGGCAAAACCGCGCCGCCGGGGCAGGGAAAACAAGATTCCGTAGACTGTCGACAAAACCAGACCCTAAAATATACCAGAACTGCAACAAAACCAACTTATTTTCATCCATTTTCACGAAACTGTTTCAGGAAGTTTAGCTATATTCCCGATTGACAAAACCATCGCTTGTCGGATATAATCAGGGCAGAAAGGCAACGATGGTTGCGCAAGACCTTTCGGAGAAAAGAAACATAACCACAAACAAGCTGATTGGAGGGATACCCTTATGAAGAACCTGAAAAAATTCGTAGCCCTGCTGCTGGCAGGTGTGATGGCTATGGTGATGCTCACCGCCTGTGGCGGCGCAACTCCACTGGAAGATGATATCAGGACAGCACTCGGCAAAAATCCGAACGCTGTAGGTCTGTGTGATGCAGATGGCAAAATCAAGAATGACAAGAGTAGTGAGCTCTATAAAATCACTAGGACCAACCTTGATGCAAAGATCAGTCACAGCCTTACGGGCACCTTTGTGCTTGATGTTGACACCGATGTTGGTCCTGATAAGGAGTACGCAACAGTTACCGTGTATGCAGACTACAAGACTGCGGGTTTTGTGGCGGATCTGATTACTAAGATCACTGATAAATTTGGAGAGATCAAGGCTACCAATAACAGCGTGAAACTTGATGGCAATTGGGCACATGTTGCTGTTGTTGTCGAAACCAATGCAAAGGGCAGCTACGCTGCAATTGCAATTCAGGTCAAGAACATTGCCTACAAGGGCAAATAAGTAAAGAATAATTACACATTTCTTCCCCGGAGAGCACCCGCCCTCCGGGGCTTTTTTGCGCCCTGTCCAAAAATCCCGGCAAAAACCGGCACACTTACCATTGACGAACGCCGCCGTGCTGCTGTAAAATGAAAGCAGAATGCCCCGTGCATCCGCACGGGAACGCCCTGCATTTTAAAAAGGAGCATTGCATGAAAAAGATCAAGCGTCTTGCGGCTGTTCTTCTGGCCGGTATCATGGCACTGGCGCTGCTCACCGCCTGCGGCGGCAGCGACCCCGGCAACCCTGAGTTTGACGCCAAGGTGGAAAGCGCTTATCTGGACGCGCTGAATAAGACATTCAAAACGAGCTTTCAAAACGATGACGCCATCCGGGCATTGGCTGTTTCCCACGTCGCCGAGAACAGCGGCGCGGACAGCCTGACCGGTGAGATGCTCTGGAAAACAGAGGGTGACGGAAAAACCATGGTGCGGCAGGTGATGCTTTGCTGGGAACTGAAAAAAGACACCGGAAAAGGTTATGTGCCGCTTTTCTATGAGGCTGCAAAAACCGAAGCCATCAAAGCCAACAATACCAATGTTCAAGTTCTGCTCCGCACCGTGAACAAGGAAATCGCCAACGCAGACAAAAACGGCATAACGCTGGAACTTACCGCACTGGGTGTCGGCGCAAAGACCATCGGCGGCAAGACCTATGTTGCCATCGGCTTTGAGCTGACCAACACCGCTGCACAGTAATTGCACCCCGCCCCGAGGAGCACCCGCTCCCCGGGGCTTTTTGTATCCAACAAACTGACTTATCTGCCCAAAAATAACTGGAAAATATAGGTGGTCTGTACATTGACGCGGCTGGGCGGGTGTTGTAAAATGAACATAGGCAGTCCGGGCATTTGGGGCACGGAAAAGGCCTGTAATTTATTTTATTATGGAGGAAACTAACATGAAAAAGATGAAACGTCTTGTGGCCGTTCTTCTGGCCGGTATCATGGCACTGGCAGTGCTCACCGCTTGCAGTGGCGGCAGCGGCACCGGCAGTTCGGCGTTTGAGAATAAGGTCGAGCAGGCCTATATGGCAGAGCTGAATAAGACTTTTGCTACGAATTTTAATAACGATGCCGCCATCAAGAAGCTGGCGGTCGATTACCTCAAAGAGGTGGGCGGCGCACAGACTCTGAATTCTAACACACTTTGGAAAAATGAAGAGCCGACTGCAAATACCCTGAATCAGGTTATGGTCTGCTTTGACACGACGCAGTCCACCAACGAAAAGTACGTGAAGCTTTACTATGAGGCAGATAAGGCAGAAAACATCACGCCGGATGCAACGAACATTGCTGCGCTGAAGATCACTTGGGACACTGTTCAGAGCATTGCAGCTGCTTCTGGTAAGAAAGTCGAGCTTACCGCGCTGGGTGTCGGCGCAAAGACCATCGGCGACAAGACCTATGTTGCCATCGGCATTGGAATGAAAGTTGTACAGTAATTGATTTACACCCCGCCCCGGAGAGCACCCGCCCTCCGGGGCTTTTTTGCGCTCCGTTCAAAAAATAGCTGAAAAATATAGGAAATCTGTACATTGACGCGGCGGTGCGGGCACTGTAAAATGAACATAAGCGCTCCGGTTCTTTGGATTTCGGAAAGGTTCTGTAAGATATTTTGTTTGGAGGATGTATTATGAAAAAGATGAAACGTCTTGTGACGCTGCTTCTGGCGGGCGTTCTGGCACTTGCAATGCTGACGGGCTGCGGTGGTCAGACGAATGTGGGCCTTTCCGATCAGCTGGCACAGAAGGCTACTGAAGCCTACGCCAAGGCTCTTGGCGTAAAGGCAGAAAAAGTTCAGCTGACCGAGGAAGCCGCTGCCTTCAACAAGGCAACGCTGGATAGGATCGGCGAGGACGGCGTGCTGCCGATCGGCGAGAACGAGAACTGTGTAGATACAACGCCGATGATGATTTTCCGCAATAAAGACGAAAAAACAGAAAATAACTACGAGCATTCTATTGTCACGCTCGTTCCCTTCGGCGGAAAGCGCACCCCGACAGGGAACGGCTACCGTTTTTCGGTGACGACCCTGAAAGCGGAGCAGGTCAATGCTATCCTTTCCGGCAGCCTTGAGGGGCTGAACGCAGATCTCATTGGCCAGTTGAAAGTGAACTACGAGATCAAGGGTGTCGGCGTCTCTGCCAAAAAGCTGAAGGACGGTACCTACTGCTATGTGCTCACTCTTGAGGCGACCGAGAGACCCAATACCTGAATTGTAAGAATGTTCCCCGGAGAACGGCTGCACCCCGGCCGCCCTCCGGGGCTTTTTTTCGCCTTTTTGTGACAAACCCCGCCCGCTGTGGTACAATAAAAGGGTATCGAACCAAGACAGAAAGGACGTTTCCATGCAGCTGTTTGAACTGGTCAGCCCACGGCTGTTCCGCCCGCTGGCGGGGCCCAACCGGGCGTTTTATGCAGAGCTTTTGCTGCTGCTCTGGGAGGAGTGCCGCCATACGGCAGATTACAGCATTTCCCGCGCCGAGGCCGTCTCCCGCGCCGAGGATTATTTTGCCGCGCTGGCAAAGCCGCTGGCGCTGGACGCCGACGGCGCGGGCGATGAGGACGAGCAGCCCACCCGCGACCCCCACACGCTGGCGGTGGGCTTTCTGCTGCGTCTGCGCCGCACCGGCTGGCTGGAGGAGCAGCCCGGCAGTTATGAGAGCGAGCCGACCCTTGCCTTTATGCCGGAGGTCACCCCGCTGCTGGACGCGCTGGAAGAGATATTGAACCCCCGGGTGGTCACCTATACCGGCAAGCTGTACAAGGCGTGGCAGCTGCTGGGCAGCATCGGACAGGAAAAAAGCCCCTACGAGAACGTGCTGCGGGAGGTGGCGGCAGACCTTGAGGCCCTGAACAAGTCCCTGCGCGCCCTCAACGCCTCCATCGGGCATTATATCGACCGCCTGACCCATAACCGCACCCCGCAGGAGGTGCTGGAACTGTTCGACCAGTACGAAGAAAAAGTTGTGGCGGCGGCGTACCATCGCTTTAAAACCAGCGATAACCTGTTCAATTACCGCGCCTATCTGGAAGAAGAGCTGGACGACTGCGAGCAGAACCAGCTGCCGCGCCTAGCGCTGGACTACGCCCGGGTGGAGCGCTGCGCCCCCGGCGAGGCGGCACCCCGGGTGCGTGCTCTCATCCAGCAGCAGCGGGACGCGCTGGAAGAGATGAGCACCCTGATGAAGGAGATCGACGCCAGCCACATCCGCTACCGCAAGCGGGCGGTGCAGCGGGCACAGTTTTTGCTGCTGAGCGACCGCTCGGCGCAGGGCAGCGTCACCGCCCTGCTGCGCCGCTATGCGGAGGACATCCGCAGCCCGGAGCAGCTGTTTGAGCCGGACGATGGCCCGGTGGCGGCGCGGCTGCACCTGTACCCGGCGGCAGTGTTCGGCGCAAAGCCGCTGTATCCTCCCGCCGCGCCCCGCACCGAAGCGCCCCTTGCCCCGGTGCGCACCGAACCCCTTGACCCCGCCCGGCTGCGGCAGGAGCAGCAGCTTCTGCTGGATTACGCCCGCCTTGCCGTCACCGAGGAAAACGTGGCGCTGCTGGCGCGGCAGGCGCTGGCTGCCCGCGGGCAGGTGAACGCCTCCACCCTTGTGGAGGAATACCCGAACGATTTTACAGGCATCATCGGCCTGCACACCTATTCCCAGTCGCCGCACCGGGAGTATGATATCACCCTGACCGGAAACTGGGTGGAGCGCGGCGGCTTCCGGTTTCAGGATTTTGTCCTGACCCGCCGCAAGGAGGTAAACACGGATGGCAACCATTGATCTGCTGGAAGAGACCGCAAACTATCTGCTTAACCACTGCTTTGTGCTGGGCTGCGTAGAGGAACAGCGGGCGAAATATCTGTATATTCAGGACCACCTCAACGAGGTGCGGGCGGTGTTCAAACCGCTGGGCTATGCGGTGCTTTTGTACCCCGCACCCATGCAGGCGGCGGCACTGGTCAACGAGCACGAGGGCAGTCAGGCACGGCTGCTCAAGTACGAAAGCATCCTGCTGCTGGTGCTGCGGCTTTTGTACCTGCAAAAGCGGGAAAGCCTTGCCGCCAGTGCAGACGAGGTGCTGGTGACCGTAGAAGAAGTACAGGCAGAGCTGCAAAAGATGAACCTGCCCCGCAAGCTGGACCAGCAAACGCTGGAAAAGCTCATGCGCACCCTGCGCCGGTACAATCTGGCGCGTCCGGTGGGGCGGCTCTCCGGGCTGGACAGCCGCATCGAGGTGTTCCCCACGGTGCTGCTGGCGCTGCCGGATGCCGACCTTGCGGATGCCGCCGCCGAGAGCGCCCGCACCCGCACCGAGCTTGGCCTGTACGAGCGCCCGGAGGGCGCAGACACCGAAGCAGGGGAGGGTGAAGCATGATCGAACTCAAGCGCCTGAAACTGATCAACTGGCACAACTTTGAAAATACCACCTTCGACTGCGCCCGCCTGACCTATATGATCGGCGTGAACGCCGTGGGCAAGACCACCATTCTGGACGCCATCCGCTACTGCCTGACCACCAACCGCAACTTCAATGCGCTGGGCAATAAGAAAAGCGGCCGCACCCTGCAGGGCTCTGTCCACGCCAAGCAGCGCGGCGAAAACGCCTACCGCCGCCCGGGGCATACCGTGGCGTATATCGGGGCAGAGTTCTGGGACAGCGTAAAGCACACCAGCTTTGTCATCGCGGTGCGGGTGGAGTCCGAAGGCCCCATGCAGGAACTGCACCCCGGCGACCAGACGTGGTATATCTCGGAGGACGGCATCACGCTGGAACAGCTGCCCTTTATCGACCCGCGCACCGGTGCGCCCAGCGCTAAGGAGGACTTCAAGCCCGCCGAGGGGCGGCTCTCCTACACCCGCAGCCCCAGCGAGGCGCGGGACAGAATATGCCGCGCACTGGGCATCGGACGCGCAGCCAGCCCGCTGGGCAAAAAGTTCAACGAGGTGTTCCAGATGGGCACCAGCATGGACGAGATCCCGAACTTCCGGGAGTTTCTGTACCAGTATATCCTCCCGCAGCCGGAGCTGGACTTGGAAGCCTTGCAAGGCGACCGCTTGGAGCTGGAAAACCTCCACGCCGTGCTTGCAGAAGCCCAGACCCGCGCCGATGCGCTGGACGAGATCGTCCGTTTCGGTCGTGAAGCCACCGAAAAACAGACCGAAGCCCTTGTGAACCGGGGCGCCGCCCTGCTGGCGCGGGCTGCTGCCGATGCCGGGGAAAAGGCCGTCTGGCAGGAGCGGGTGGACGCCGGACGCCGCCAGCAGGAAACGCTGCGCACCCGCTACGCCGAAGCCAAGACCGCCGAAGCGGAAGCCCGCCGCGCCTACCTGACCGCCCACGGCGCTGCCGGTGCCAGCGGCGAGGGACGCGCACTGGACGCCCTCAGCGAGGAGCTGGCGCACCGGCAGACCGCACTGGATGCCGCTGCCCGCCGCGCCGATACCGCCGAAAAAGCCGCCGAAAAGACCGGCAACCTGCTGGCTGTGCTGCGCCGCAGCGGCTTTGCCGCCGGGCAGAAGCTGGCAGACCTGACCCCGGACACCCTGCCCGCTCTGACCGACTGGCTGACCGCACAGGAAAAGCCGCTGGAAGAAGCCTATTTTGCCGCCCGCCAGCACACCGCCGCCCTGCAGCGGCAGCAGACCGAAAAGCGCGCCGAGCTGGACGCCGTGTCCGGCGGCAAGTGGGTGTACCCCCACGGCGATGTCGCCACCCGGGTGCGGGACGCCGTGAATGCCGAGCTGAAAAGCCGTGGCATGGAGCCGGATGCCCGCATCTTCTGCGAGCTGCTGAACGTGGAGGATGAGAGCTGGCAGGATTGCGTGGAAGCCTGTCTGGGCGACCGCCGGTTCGATATCCTTGTGCCGCCCGCCCACTACGCCGCCGCAAAGAGCGCCTTTGTGGCGCTGAAGGAGAAGGTGGGCCCCATCAGCCTGCTGGACACCCCGGGTCTGCGCAAAGCCAACCGCCGTGCCGACACCGCCCCCGCCGACAGTCTGGCGGCACAGGTCACCAGCGAAAACCCGCTTGCCGCGCAGTACGCCGACACCATCCTGCGCCGCATTGTCTGCTGCGACACCCCCGACACGCTGGAAAACTACCCCGACAGCGCTACCCGGGATCTTCTGCGCCACCATCCCTTCCGGTTGGAGCGTCTGCGCACCCCGCAGCGCTATATCGGCTTGGAAGCCCGCCGCGCCCGCGCCGGGGCACTGGCAGGGGAGATGAACGCTCTTGCGGAGGAGGTGCGCGCCGCCGCACAGGCAGAGCAGAACCTGAAAGCCGCATACAGCCAGTACCAGACCCTTTTGCGCGGCACCACGCTGGAAGAGCTTGCCGCCTTGTGGGATGCCCGCGCCGCCCTGACCGCCGCCCGCGCGGCGGTGGAGGAACAGGCCGCAAAGCTGGCCGAGTGCCGCGAGAATCCGCTTTTGCAGCAGCTGTATAAGGAGGAAGAGGTGCGCGAAGCCGCATGGGAAGCCGCCCGCACCGCCGTGGAGCAGACCGGCGGCGACCTGCGCGTGTGCGAAAAACAGATCTCCTCCTGTGAGACAGAGCAGCAGAAGGCGGTGGACACCGCCGAAAAGAGCGCACAGGCCGCAGAGAGCTTCTTTGCCGCCCACCCGCTGGTGGAGCCGCTCTCCCGCAGCCGTCAGCAGGCACTGACCGGGCCGGACAAATCTCCCCGCGCCGCCGCGCAGGCCGCCGAAAAGGCACAGGCCAAGCTGGACGATGCCCTGACCGTCTACCTGAACAGCACGCTGGAACCGGCGCAGAAAGCCTATAACCAGCGCTATGTCTGCGATTATCCCTTGGGGCTTGCCGGGCTGGAACAGTACCGCGCCCAGCACGAGAGCCTTGTGCGTATCGATTTGGAGCGCTACGCCGCCCGTCTGGAGCAGGCGCAGCGGGACTGCAAGGACCGCTTCCGCAAGGATATCCTGTTCCGCATGAAGGACGATATCTTCAACGCCCGGCGGCAGTTCCGGGAGTTGAACAAGGTCATGGAGCAGCTGACCTACGGCGAGGAGGTCTACCGCTTTGAGCTGGAGCCCAGCCGCGACCCGCAGCTTGCCGCCTTTTATCAGGTCATCGTGGACAAGGGCAACCAGCAGATGACCGAGGGCGATTCTCTGGACAATCTTGCCGCCACCGCCGACCCCGCCTACGAGCGTCAGGTGGACGAGCTGATGGAAAAGATCATGGCAGACGTGGACGAGAACACCCGCGCCCGGCAGGAGGGACGCACCGCCGCTGGTGCTACCCTTTCGGACTATGTGGACTACCGCACCTATCTGGATTACGATATCAAGGTGACAAATCAGGTCACCGGGCAGCAGGCGTACCTTTCCCGCGTCAGCCGCGATTCCTCCGGCGGCGAGAATCAGGCACCCTTCTATGTGGCCATCTGCGCCAGCCTTCTGCAAATCTACCAGAAGAGCGAAAACAGCATCCGTCTGGTGCTGCTGGACGAGGCCTTCAGTAAGATGACCAGCGACCGCATCCGCCCCATGATGGAGCTGTTCCGCCGCCTGCAATTGCAGGTGCTGCTCATCTCCACCGTGGAAAAGAGCACCGCCATCCAGCCCTACTGCGATATCACCTACTCCATCGTCCGCCACGGCGACGCCAATGCCATCGCGCCCTTTTTCCGCCTTGCGGCGGAATGATACAAAGCAGGGCTTGACATAAAAAATAAACTTTGCTATACTGTTTTTCGCTCATCGGAGGGCTGTTTCAACGTAATTGAAGGGCCGGATAAGATGTCATCGTTCGTGTTTCCCGGAGGCTGTGGGCACCGTAGTGCCGCAGCAGAAAAGGGAACGCACCGGAACGGTGGTTCTTATCCGGCCTTTTTGTATGTGTGAAGTTCAGAAAAGGAGGAACTATGCCAAAGAAAGCCATCCAATTGTCCGATCACTTTACCTATTCCCGGCTGCTGCGGTTCGTGCTGCCCAGCATCGGCACCATGCTGTTCACCTCCATCTACGGCATCGTGGACGGCCTGTGTGTCTCCAACTTTGTGGGCAAAACGGCTTTTGCAGCGGTCAACCTTATCATGCCGCTGCCGCAGCTGCTGGGCACCATCGGCTTTATGCTGGGCACCGGCGGCAGCGCTATTGTGGGCATCACGCTGGGCGAGGGCGACCAGAAAAAAGCCGACCGCTATTTTTCCATGCTGATGCTGGCAGCGCTCATCTCGGTCAGTGTGCTGGCCGTGCTGGGCATCCTGTTCCTGCGGCCGGTCGCCGTGCTGCTGGGCGCAAAGGGAGAGCTGCTGGACTACGCCGTGCGCTACGGGCGCATCCTGATGCTGGCGCTGCCGCCCTTTGCGCTGCAAAATATGTTCCAAAGCTTTTTTGTCACCGCCGAAAAGCCGCTTCTGGGCTTCTGGTTCACCGTTGGTGCAGGCTGCACCAACATGGTGCTGGACGTGGTGATGGTGGGGTTGCTGCACTGGGGCGTGGAGGGCGCTGCCGTTGCAACCCTCATCAGCCAATTGGTGGGCGGCGTGCTGCCGGTGTTCTATTTTATCGACCACCACAATACCAGCCGCCTGCACCTGTGCAGAACGCAGTTTTATGGCCGCGTGCTGTGGGATGCCTGTATCAACGGCTCTTCCGAGCTGATGACCAGCCTTTCCATGTCGCTGGTCAATATCCTGTATAACTTCCAGCTGCTGCGGCTGGCCGGGGAAAACGGCGTGGCGGCTTACGGCGTCATCATGTACGCGGCCTTCCTGTTTGTGGCGGTGTTCGTGGGCTATGCGGTGGGCAGCGCACCCATCGTCAGCTTCCATTACGGCGCGCGCAACCACGCCGAGGTGCATAACCTCTATCAGAAGAGCCTGCGCCTCATCGCCGTGGTAGCTGTGAGCATGACGGCGGCGTCCATGGTCATCATCCCCTATGTGGCACGCATCTTTGTGGGCTACGATGCCCAGCTGCTGGCGCTGACAAACCGCGCCTTCCGGCTGTATGCGCTGAGCTTCCTCATCATGGGCTTCAACGTGTATGCGTCCTCCTTCTTCACAGCGCTGGGGGACGGCGTGACGAGTGCTCTCATCTCCTTTCTGCGCACCCTGCTGTTCCAGCTTGCCGCGCTGCTCCTGCTGCCCGCCCTGTGGGGCATTGACGGCGTGTGGCTGGCTGTCACCGCCGCCGAGCTTGCCGCGCTGGCGGTGAGCGTGTATATGTTCGTGACAAAAGACCAGAAATTCCATTACCGTCATGGTTGACGCGCCATAACAAGAAAGCCGCCGGGGCCCCGGCGGCTTTCCTGTTATTCAAAGGTATATTCCACCAGCTGGCAGTTCTTGATGCCCGCAGCGGCGTACTCCTCGTTGGTCATATCGTAAAAATAGGAGTGCACCACCCGGGCAATGCCGTTGTGTGCCACCAGAAGATAGGTCTTGCCGGTGTCCGCCTTCAATTCGTCCAGCAGGTTGTAGATGCGCTGCGCCAGCTGCATCATGCTTTCGCCGCCCACATAGCGGTCGGCAAAGTGGGTCTTGGAGATGCGGAACTCCGCACCGTCCCGGGGCGTGCCCTCGTATTTGCCGAAGCACTGCTCCCGCAGGCGGGGCTCGCAGCGGGCGGGCAGACCGGTAGCGGCGGCAATGGCCTTTGCGGTGTCGGCGGCGCGGGAAAGGGGAGAGTACAAAATTTCGTCGATGTGCAGGCCGCTGTCCCGGACAAGCTCGCCCAGCTGCCGCGCCTGCTCCTGCCCGCGGGCGGTCAGCGGGCTGTCGGTCATGCCGCAGATCTTATTTTCCACGTTCCATACCGTCTCGCCGTGGCGGGTGAAATAGATATTGTGCATAAAATTACTCCTTACAGCTTGTGCAGGGTGCCGTCCGGCAGCAGACAGACGGTGTCTCCCTCGTCGATGCCAAGACATGTCAGCTCCCTGTCCGGGTAGGGCAGAATGCGGGTAGCCCCGGCGGCATCGGTCAGGGTCACATCGCACAGCACCGGCTGCCCAGCGGGCAGCTCCTCGCAGCCGTACAGCTGCTCGTCAATGCGCAGCACGCGGTATTCCGGCATGGTACAGCCCTCCTTTGCGTTTTTCCTTATTATATAGCACCCGGGGGCTTTGGTGCAAGGGGGGACTGAGAGGGTTTATTTTCCCCCCGCTTGACAGCGGCGCGGAGAAATTGTTACAATACAATTACGACTGCAAACCACGCGGAGGGGTTCATGAATATTACGGAACTGCGATATCTGGTAGCCATCATGAAATGGGGGTCGGTGTCGGCGGCGGCAAAGCAGCTGTACGCGGCACAGCCCAACGTGAGCAAGGCACTGAAGAACTTGGAAGAGGAATACGGGGTGCGCATTTTCGAGCGCTCCTCCACGGGCATGATCCCCACCGAGCAGGGCAAGCGGTTCATCGCGCAGGCGCAGCGGGTGCTGCAGCAGGTGGACGAGCTGGAGCAGGAGGCGCACCAGCAGCAGCGCAGTTGCGCCGAGCTGCGGGTGGTGCTGACCCATGCCACCTACGCCTCCTATGCGGCGGTGGACTTTTTGCAGCAGGCCGCCCGCAGCGAGCAGCTGCGTGTGCATATCCGAGAGAGCGGCGCGATGGAAGCCTTGGACTTCGTGCTGCGGCAGGGCTACCACATGGCGCTGCTGCGCTACGCCGCCGAGGACGAGGACTACTATCTGCGCTGCTGCCAGCGCCACGGCCTGCGGCAGGAGCCTATCATGGAGTTTTCCTATCTGCTGCTGACCGGTCAGGACAGCCCGCTGGCGCAGCGGCAGGTGCGCGAGCTTGACGAGCTGAACGATTACATCGAGGTGCTGCACGGCGACACGCATCTGCCCGGGGAGGAGAGCACGGTTTTCCGCTGGCATACAAACCCCAACCGCCGCATCCATGTGTACGAGCGGTGCAGCCAGTTCTCTATTTTGCAAAACCTGCCCACGGCCTATATGTGGTCGTCTCCCATGCCGCAGCGCGCGCTGGAGCAGTACCATCTGGCGCTGCATAATTGCCCGGCGCAGAAGCAGCAGATGCGGGACGTGCTGGTGTACCCGGAGCGGGAGCCTTTGCAGCCGGAGGAGCAGCTGTTTGTGCAACTGCTGCACAAGCAGGCAGATGCTACCATCAAGGACAGCGGGTGGAAGAAGATTTGAAATGCGTGCCGCGTCTTCCGGGTTGCGGCACCCAGCATCCGCATCGTGCCTTGGGCGGCACGCGCGTCTTGCTGGCCGCTGCCCCAACAACTCCTCCCTGTTTCCGCCGCTGGCGGCGGTCGTCGTTGTTGCAGCGGAAGAATTATTTTTATTTTCGGGGTTCAGGAAAGTCTGCGGACTTTCCTGAACCCCTTTTTCACGGGCGCTTTTCGTCCCAAATTCCACGTTTTGGGGAGAAAATCGCAAACGATTAAGCAAAATGCACAAAAAGGCGGCGCAAAGTTTGGCGGGGACGGCTTTGAACGTTCCCGGGAGAAAAAACTTTAGAAACCGTAAAATGATTTTAAACGCATCATCGCCACAAAATAAAAGTTTGCGTAAACAAATAAAATAAGCGGCCATATACTTTTTGATATAGGAACTATACCTAAAAAATATTAACACAATTATGAAAAAGGTGTTAACATGAAGCCAGAGATCGGTCATAGCCGCAGTATGGCATATGCTGCCGGCGGCTGAAATTCAAAAGGAGGTTTCTGGTATGATTAGTTTCTTACTGTGTCTGGCGCTTCTGATCGTAGGCTACTTTGTCTATGGTAAGATCGTGGACAACACGTTCGGACCGGACGACCGCGAAACTCCTGCTGTGCGCATCAACGATGGCGTTGACTACGTTGTGATGCCCCAGTGGAAGCTGTTCCTCGTCCAGCTGCTGAACATTGCAGGTCTGGGCCCCATCTTTGGTGCACTGCAGGGTGCTCTGTGGGGTCCCGTGGTGTTCCTGTGGATCACCTTCGGCACCATCTTTGCCGGCGGCGTACATGACTACTTCTCCGGCATGATGAGCGAGCGCAACGACGGCGCTTCCATCGCTGAGGTCACCGGCCGCTATCTGGGCCCTGTGATGCAGAACATCATGCGTGTGTTCTCTGTGGTGCTGCTGATCATGGTCGGTACCGTGTTCGCAGTCGGCCCCGCAGGCCTGATCGTTACCCTGTGCAAGAACGGCGGTATGTCCGGTGTGGTGACCACCACTCTGTTCTGGCTGATCATCATTCTGGTGTACTACTTCATCGCAACCTTTATCTCCATTGATGCCATCATCGGTAAGATCTACCCCCTGTTCGGCATCTGCCTGATCATCATGGCTGTGGGCGTTATCTTTGGTATCTTCACCAACCCCGCCTACACCATCCCCGAGATCTGGGCAAACTTCAGCAATATGCACCCCTCTAACACTCCTATCTGGAGCTTCATGTTCATCACCGTTGCCTGTGGTGCTATCTCCGGTTTCCACTCCACCCAGTCGCCTCTGATGGCTCGCTGCATGAAGAGTGAGAAGCAGGGTCACTTCGTATTCTACGGTGCAATGGTCAGCGAGGGCATCATCGCTCTGATCTGGGCTGCTGCTGGCTGCGCACTGTACACCATCACCGATGGCAAGATGGTCGGTCTGGCCGAGGCTCTGGCTGCCGGTCAGTCTGCCGCTATCTACGACGTCTGCCTCAAGACCATGGGTAAGGTTGGCGTGGCACTGGCTATGATCGGTGTCGTTATCTGCCCCATCACCTCTGGTGATACCGCATTCCGTTCCGCTCGTCTGACCCTGTCCGACTGGCTCAAGATCGATCAGGACAGCTACGCAAACCGCCTGAAGCTCTGCATCCCCGTGCTGGGCGTTGGTGCTTTCCTTGGCATCGGCAACGCACTGGGCTTCATCAACTACACCGTCATCTGGCGTTACTTCAGCTGGACCAACCAGACGCTGGCTATGATCGTCCTGTGGGCTGCTTCCATGTACCTGTTCAAGGAGAAGAAGAACTTCTGGATCACCGCCGTGCCTGCAACCTTCATGAGCGCTGTGTCCTGCACCTACTTCGTGCTGGCTCCCGAGTGCCTGGGCAAGATGATCAACACCTATGCGGACGGCAAGCTGGTGGCTTACAACACCGCCGTTGCTTACCCCATCGGCATCGTCTTTGCCATCGCAATGCTGGCTCTGTTCCTCCATGCTACCAAGAAGCATACCGCTTCCAAGGCATAAGGAACTGACGGCTCTATATTTCCGTAAGTAACTTGCGCCCGCCGCTGCCTGACCGTACAGCGGCGGGCGCTGTTTTTTAAAAACCAAGGCTTGCAATTGCCTCCGTCCGCCGCGCCCTCTCAGGCGCTCCCGCGCCAGCTCTCCCAAGGGGAGAGCCAAG
>OGIM01000180.1_pt1 | contig 27067 bp, 27 predicted proteins | sample 1571801 | NCBI WGS metagenome assembly OGIM01 (sample SAMEA2582106, study PRJEB24529) | metagenome | biome: Human gut stool | place: China | collected 2011
GTTCTGCCCTCTATGATACACCCCAAAACGGCCGTTCTCGGACGGGCTGGGGGGGTACCAGCTCGTTTCTTAAAAACAGCTCAACCTTGGACAGAAGAACAGCCGTATAAGGATGAATTTGAAAGGTGTGAAAAGTTAAAACGAAAAATGAATCTTAATATATAAAAATAATTATGAAAATATTATGGTTGTCAGGTAATCCTGCTTTATATAAGCGCAAATCCATGATAGATGGTGGATGGATTGGTACACTTCAGGGTGAAATCGTGAAGCGTGGATTGGATTTGGCTATAGCCTTTCCATATTCTTCTGATGATTCTCCTTCGGATGGTGATGGAGTTCACTATTATCCCTTATATGTATCTAAGTGGGAAAAGAGATTCAATAAGTTTCGTAAAGAGAAGATAGATGAGCATTATATCCAGCTTATCAGAAAAGTGATAGATGCTTATCAGCCAGACGTAATCCATTGTTGGGGAAGTGAACTCTGTTTTGGCTTGATAGCTAAATATACAGATATACCAGTTGTAATGCACATTCAGGGTATTATCAATCCTATATATGATGCATATTGTCCAGCTGGTATGAGTGGATATTCTATTTTGAAATCATTAAATTTTAATTTCAGAAAATTCTACAATCTCTATTACGGATGGCATTCTTGGATGCCCTATCAGGCAAAAAGAGAAGCTGAGATATTTAAGAATACTCATTATTTCTTTGGTAGAACTGATTGGGATAGACGTGTTACCAAATTGTTGTCTCCAAATGCAGAATACTTTTTCTGTTCTGAAGCATTGCGTTCGGCGATAATCAAATCTGAAAAATGGCAATATCATGCACAAAAGAAAAAGGTGTTGATAACATCTACGATATCATCTCCTGTATATAAAGGTGCTGATGTGATATTGAAGGCAGCTAAACTTCTTACGGAGAATACGGATATTGAATTCGAGTGGAATGTGTATGGTGTGTCGGAGATTCGCATGCAGGAAAGATTTACCGGTATCAAATGTAAGGCTGTAAATGTGTATTGCCGTGGAACAATCAATGCAAACCAATTGGCAGACAGATTATTGCATTCAGATGTGTATATGCATCCAAGCTATATAGATAATAGTCCTAACAGTGTCTGTGAGGCTCAATATATCGGTTTACCTGTCGTTGCACAGGGCGTGGGTGGAGTACCAACGCTTTTAAAAGATGGAGCAGGAGTGTTAGTTCCTTCTAATGATGCTTATCAGATTGCTTATTTTATCCAGAAGATTGCTTCAAATCAAGGTTTTGCCGAGCAATTAAGCAAGAAAGAAATTGAAATATCTAAAGATCGACATGATGTGGATGTTATCATAGATTCCATCATGAATGTTTATCATAAAATAGTGAAAAATGGAACAAAGTAACAAAAGATTCGATGTTCTCATACCTGTGGCAAGAAAGGACACCTCTTTCGTAAAGCATGTGGTGACTTATATAAACAAGTATATAATTGGTTGTGAGAATATATATATAGTGACTAATAAGAATAATTTTGGACGATTAGGTCATTTGTACATTTTCCCTAATGTGGAATTGTTGGATGAGAATGAGTTGGTTCCAGAGTTGAACTTTGGTATAGTTCACGAATGTATGAAGAAGAAGGGTGAGAGAAGACCCAATTGTGTCGGATGGTATTTCCAGCAACTTCTGAAGTTTGCCTTTGCTAAAAGTAAATGGGCAAAGGAGTATTATCTTACATGGGATGCAGATACCATTCCATTGAATCCATTGTCTTTCTTTAATGGAAATCAGCCTCTTTTTACAAAAAAAATAGAGTATCACGAACCATATTTTATTACGTTGAATCGCATATTGGGGTTTGGTAAACTTGTTGATTTTTCTTTTATTGCAGAGCATATGATGTTTAATGTATCTATTGTAAAAGAGATGCTTGAGACTATTGCTAAAGAAAAAAAGTCTAATGGTGAAACTTGGGTTGAGAAGATTATGCTTGCTTGTGATTTCTCGGACAAACGAGGAAGCTTGTTTTCTGAGTTTGAAACTTATGGTAACTATTGTATTAAGTATCATCCTGAATTATATGGTACACGCCAGTTAAATACATTTAGAGCTGCAGGACTCATTAGTGGTAGACATATAACAAATAAGTCTTTGGAACGTTTAGCTTTAGATGTTAGCATAGCTTCATTTGAACCTAGGGACGCACCGTTCCCATATAATATATCATGGTATATGGGAAGGGTAAAAAATAAGTTAAGGAATATTATTGCCGACCTGTTAAGGAGGTAACCTTAGGAAGGTTTCGAGATTACGCTAATTCTAGTTGTGAATGCGATGTCTGCATCAAAAAAGAAAATATGTCACGTTGTTTTATCGTACGATAATAGGATTGTATTTGATTTTTTTCAAGAAATTCTATTTTGGAAGATGGATAGCGTGGTAAAAAATAGTATATTATATGAAAACGATTTCAATAGCAAAGGTTCCATATACTGCTAAAATATTCTACATGTTCATGATGTTCATGTGGGTGGCTAGTGTTTCAGATTATACAAGCTTTAATTTTGGCAAAAATCCCATATTGATGCCTATATTTATTGTAATTTTGGCTTATTACTATATAAGGTTATGTCATAAGTCGTATAAACCATTGGTGGCTATATTATTGATTAATGTTGTTTGGAATATAGCCAGCTACTTGAAATATGGAGGATTTCTTGGAGTTAACTTTCCACCATTTTATAGTATTATTATAGCTCATGTAGCATTCAATATATACACAAGGCGAGAATTCTTACATTTATTTGAAAAAATGTTGGTTATGTTTTGTTGCATTTCGATCGTTGTTTGGTTATGTGCTAATTTGATAGGACAGCCATTTGTGTTACTTATGCGAGCTATATCTGTCATTAAACCAAGTCCGCCTACAGAAACTTATAGTTTCTTATTTGGGTTAGGCTCTCAAATAGAAATGGGAATCAGAAGAAATTTAGGTTTTACTTGGGAGCCTGGAAGATTTGCATGTTGGATTCTTTTAGGTATGTATTTTAATTTAGTTAGGAATAAGTTTAATATAAGAAATAAACACTTTTGTATTTTATTCTTTTCTTTGCTAACAACATTGTCTACTACAGGATATTCATTACTAGTAGTTTTGATTTTATTTGTCTTAATGAATAAAAAATCTAAATTATCCAAAGTTATTATTGTTTTATGTGTTGTTTTGGTATTTCCTACTGTATGGGGATTATCTATAATGTCTGATAAGATAGAAGGTTTGATGGATCTTGATGCGGGTCTTGGTTCAATAGAGTATCATAGTGTTAAAGATGGTATGGCAATTGTGTGTCCGCAACGTTTCACAGGCATATACGTTAGTTTTATGAATTTTGTCAATGATATCTTTCTAGGATTTAACCAACTTTCTAATTCTTATGTTTCTGCAGTTCTTTACAAACATAGTGTAATCGTTGCACCTTCAGAAGGTATTATTGGAATATTAGCTAAATATGGTATCTTTTATGGTGCATTTTTCTATTATTGGCTTATAAAGTCATCATCCTACCTTTCATCTTCATTAGGTTATAAAGGTAAATTGATGTTCTTTTTATTATTCATGGGAATTAGTTTTAGTTATGAGTTTTGGGAGAATTGTATCTTTATGTACTTCTACTTATGTGCATTCTATCGAAAATGTGACTCTAGATATTTTGAAGTTGAACAAGCAAAAGCAAGATAATGAAAATAAGTGTAATAACCATCTCCTATAATGTGGAGAAAGAGATAGAAAGAACTATGCGTTCAGTTCTGAATCAAACATTTCAAGACTTGGAATACATCATTGTGGATGGTAAGTCTAGTGATAGAACCATTGAAATAGCAAGAAATATTGCCAATGATTATCCAAACAGATGCATTCATATCATAAGCGAACCTGATAAAGGAATATATGATGCTATGAATAAAGGCATAAAAAATGCATCAGGTGAATGGGTAAATATGATGAATGCTGGGGATGTCTTCGCTAATGATAATGTATTGGAAAATGTTTTCAAAGAGAATTTTTCGGATGATATAGCTTTTTTGTATTCAGATTTGTATAAGAAAACAAGTTTTGGAAGATGTTTTAAGGTAAATATGTATTGTACCGAGAATGAAAGACATCTAGTACATCAAAGCTGTATTTATAGACGTAAATTACATCTGGAGTATGGCTATTATGTGGTTACCCCAAAGATAATTATTTCCGATTATTTGTTTTTTCTTCAAGTGCCATTAAGTGTTATGAAAAAAATAGATACTATTATAGCTATATATGAGGGAAATGGTGTGTCTGAGCAGGGTAATTGGTGTGAACAGCAAATTCTGTGTGCAGACGTGGTCTTTCGTCATGGAACTTTTGGAAGTTTGTATTTCGACTTTATTAAGTGGAAACTGAAACATTTAATTCCAAGAAAAATACGTGAATATTTAAGATTGAGACAATATGAAAATCAAAAGTAGTTTGTTACGATTATTGAAATCGATTCTTGTTGATAAGCGTTCTTTAGCTGATGTCTGTGAAAAGTATCCTTATCTTTCGTTTGATATATTTGATACTTTGATTACTCGAAAATGTGGTTCACCAGGAAAAATATATTCTTTAGTGGAACAGGTTTACAATGGTAGTCAGAATTCTTCGATTAAGGGTTTCGTCAAGGCGAGAATGAATGCGGAAAAAATCGTACGACAAAACTCAAGTAAAGAAGAAGTTACATTGGATGAAATATATGATTTTATAGAGCCAATATATGGAAAAGAACGCTCCTCACAGTTAAAAGAAATCGAAATTTCTGTAGAATTAGAGCAATGTGTGGGCATAGAGCAGAATATTCTGGTATATAATAATTTAGCTAAGAATCCTGCAAAGAAAGTTTTTGTTACTTCTGATATGTATTTGCCAATGTCTGTTATTGTAAAAATTTTGAAAAAGAATGGAGTGGTTACACCTGCGAAGTTGTATGTTTCTAGTGAAGAGCAACTGACAAAGCGCAAAGGTACTTTGTATAAGAAGCTGTTACAAGAAAATCATATATGTAAGCATAAGCTTTTACATATTGGTGATAATGTAAAAAGTGACTATTTCAGAGCAAGATTGAATGGAGTTCATGCATTTTTAATTGTATAAATAAGATGGATAAATATTATCAATTTGGAGAGAAATGTTTAGGCCCTCTTTTGTTGGGATATTCAAAATGGTTACTGGATAATTTTAGAAAAGAGGATATTCATAAGGTTTATTTTTTCTCTCGTGATGGCTATTTGATGAAACAAGCTTTCGATATGCTTCCTGATAGTAATGTCAATATAAAGGCCTTCTATTTGGAAGTTTCTCGAAGGAGTTTACGTGTCCCAATTCTGTGGAAAAATTATAGTCTAAAGAATTTATTGACTATGTTAACTCCATCTATGTTGATACCTTTAGCTTCTGTTTTCGATGCTGTAGGATTGGATGTATCTAATTATTTGCCACTATTGAATAAATATGGTTTTAACAGAAACTCCGTAATTTATCGTAAAGATTTCTTAGATAATGAGCAACTTAAGGGTATGTATTCTGAATTAAGTAAAGATATAAAGGAGGTTTCACTTGCAGAGTACGAAAATCTTAAGGAGTATTTAAAGGAACAAGAGATTGCTGGTAAATTTGCTATCGTTGACATAGGATGGTCTGGAGGTATGCAGAGATTCTTACAAACTACGTTAAATGAGATGGGAATCAAGGCTGAAATTTATGGCTATTATACCGGTATTGCTAAATATTATAAAAGAAATGTTTCTGATGGCTTTGCTTTGAATATGCATGGTTATCTTTTTGACTTTATGCATAATCCTTCTGATAAGGATTGTCGAAACTGTTTTGTTGGTTTATATGAAATGCTTTTCTTGGAAAACAAAGGCTCAGTTGAGAAATATGTTAGAAATGATAATGACCAAATAGAGGCAGTTCGCTATCCTTATGAGTACTTGGTTAATGGTGAGATGTTATCAGAAGTGGTATCTATAAAATCAACTCAGAAAGGTGCTTTGGATTATGTTAAAAGACATAAGTGCGATTCTGTTGAGAATCTAGATAAGTTGGCCTTATGTAGAACATTATTAAGAGAAGGACAGTACCCTAGTGAAGAAGGCATACGGCTGTTTGCTGATTTTAGATTTTTTGATGAAGGAGAGTATTACAAGTTGGCATGTCCCCGTTCTTTTTGGTTCTATCTGTTGCATCCGTCTGATTTCAAAATTGACTTTCTAAAAAGTAGATGGAAAACTGCTTTCTTAAAAAGATTATTTATAATCCCATTGCCTTATTATAATATATATAAACTATTGAAGAGTATTAGCTGATATGGAAATTAAAAAGTTACATTATCTAGGAAGACTACCATTCTTCATATTGGTGCGATTGTCAATGAGTCGCTGGCTATCATCTAAATTGATGCGCCCAAAACTGTTGAGATTGGCTGGGATAAAAATGGGGGAAGATATTCATGTTGGGGCAAATGTTACCTTTGATACCTTCAATAGTAAGTTGTTTGAGATTGGTAGTCATGTTACAATAACCATGAATACAGTACTTCTTACTCACTATTTGAAACCTCATGAAGACGGAAGTCTGTCGTGGTATACGGGAAAGTTGAAGATAGGAAATCGTGTTTTCATAGGTGCCAATACCGTGATAGCAAGACCTGTAACTATCGGTAATAATGTAGTGATAGCAGCAGGTAGTGTCGTAACTCATGATATACCAGATAATTGTCTTGTGGGGGGGTACCTGCAAAGGTGATTAGAGAGTTTAAAAACGAATGATATGGACAATACATATTTTATACTAAGCAATGAATCTCTTTCGATAGAACGTTTTCAAATTTGTACCTGGAAGCTTTTAGGGGCAGATGCGTTTGTTGAATTGGGTGTGGAAATCAAAAAAGAAAATCTTCCCCACGAATTTGATGTGTTCCTTGCAGTCCCATTTGCTATGAATGTTGTTGGTAAGCATAGCTTACATGACCAATTGGCAATAGCTGATAACTGTAAGTTGATATTCAATGATACCATGACGAATCAGCATCCAATTGATGGTGATTCACGTAAAGGCTCTATTATCGAATTTGGTAATCGGGAAAAACTTGCGATAGTAGCGGTTGATCCTATAATTTTGAGTGATTATGGACTTGTGAAAAATCATATTAAAACGCCATCAGAAGATGCTGCTTCTGTATATTTTAGGGTGTTAGTGGAATTGGATGTTAAAGATTTGGCAATTGTCCATGCCGGAATCAATAAGAAATCGTTTATATATGATTTCAAGGTGAATGAAACTCGAAACCTTCCCGAAGACGTTTATAAATACAAAGAAGATCATGGATTGAGCATTTGTAGAATTGCTTCAGTGTTTTTGTTCCACTGTGTACCTGATGACTATGACATTGGCTATATAGATTCTGGGAAATTAAGGAATGTAAGAAGACTGGAGACAGATAGTTTCAATAAGTATCTAAAAGACATTGAGACGATAGATAAAGACAAGTACATGATTGTCTTTTTGAAGTTGAAAGGGAATGAAAATTATTCGTTTTTCACAACTTTCGTAAAAGAACATATCGGTAACAAGCAAATCTTTTTTGCGATTTTCGCAAATATCTTTTGCAGCTTATTGTTTGCATACGAAACGTGGAAAAATTGGGTAGTAGTCAAGTTACTTATCAATTTTGCGTCTTTATATCCCATGTGGGCATGTTTGATAGTCGTTTTGATAGTTATTACAATTTGTGTTGATGTCAAAAAGAGATCTGAGTCATGAGAAGTAATATCGTTTCGTTCTTGATTCAGTCATCCATGAATCATGAAGACCGTATCTCATTCTTTCATCAAATTAAAGGATTTTTGTCTGGCTTGGAATGCAATTATCCGTTTTTTGAGGAGTGGCTGGATAAAGTCTTTAGTGAAGTAAGTAATGGCAGACGATGCATTATAGTATTGATGGATAAGACTATAAATGTGATTGCGGGGCTTGCCATACTGAAGGATACCATACAAGAAAAGAAAATTTGCACATTGCGTGTTGCCAAAGAATATCGCAATCAAGGGTGTGGTAGTTATCTTATCGAACGAGCTATTGAGATACTTAAGGAAACAAAGCCTTTGATTACTGTGTCAGAAGAACATGTGGATGACTTCAAGCCTTTGTTTCATAAATATGGCTTCAAAATAGAAGATAAGGTCAAGTCGGTATATAATGAAAATAAATTTGAATATTATTTCAACAAGCCTTATCAGAAGAAATATGTATTGATGTCTATCAAACCTCAATATGCAAATGCCATTATGCATGGTAGTAAGAAGGTGGAGTTCAGAAAACAAATCTTTGATGTGAATGTTGAAAGAGTCTATGTATATGCCTCTCATCCAGTGAAGAAACTTATCGGCTATTTTGATGTTGACCAAGTAATTTGTGAGAATCCTGACAAGCTTTGGAATGATTATAATAAGGTGGGATGTATTTCCAAGAAAGACTTTGTATCTTATTTTAATAATTGCTCCTATGGCTATGCTATCGCTGTGAAAGAGGTTCATCGTTTTACAAAGGATTATCTGATAGCAGAGATATTTGGTGAAAATTTCCAAGTACCACAATCATATAGGTATATCAATAGTATAAAAACGATTAGATTGTTGTCTAATTTATAATTAGAAAAATTATGAAGATAAAACTTATTGATGTTTGTTTTCAAGATGCCACACGTCTTTCTGGTACAGATGCGGATTTCTATTTGGAAATGGATGATTGGAATGACTTTGGTTATTGCACTACGTATCATCTGCACGCTACAAAACGATTGACTAAGACGGGGAAGAATACTTATCTTGGAAGCATAAATATCTTGAAGTAAGGACAGAAAGAGCATGATAGTCGGTTATTGAATAAAGAGATAAAAGCAGGTAAGCTGGCTAATCCATTCGAAAAGCTGCCTAATGATTATTGTGCAATTTCTTTCTCTTTGGAATTATACCGTGGACTTTATAAATATTTGACTAGCAAACAACGTACAGATTTTATAAGAGACATGCGTATGATTTTGTCTGATGATGAATTCAGATATAATGAATTTAAGGATGAACCTGGTTTTGAAACTTCTTTGTTGCGCGATGCCAGTATGGATTCTTTTGTTCTTAAAAAAGGACGTAGTCTTATGCAAAGAGATGGAAAATATCATGATTGGGAACATGAAAAATTAAAAGTTAATCTCAAATATATTCATCAAAAGATTGATTTGGATTTCTCTGGCATAAAATATGCAGAAGATTGTGATTATCTTCCATCTGGTGTCATTGCATTTATTGGTCATAATGGTTGTGGAAAAAGTACAGCCCTCTATCAATTGGCAAAAGTTTTGTTTGAGGCTCCTAATGATAGAGCATATCTCAATGACGTGTCTGTTGAACCGAATGATATAGGTATCAATAAGTTATTAATGTTTTCTTATAGTGCTTTTGATAATTTTGTAATACCTGGTGTCACATTGGCTGATTATCGTTTGATATCTGATGGAATGATAGATAATTCAGGGCGATTTGTGTTTTGTGGTTTGAGAGATGTTAAAAAAGAGGTTGATGATGTGATAAAAGCATATTTAGCAAAGAAAGAGGATGGTAAGGATAAGCCTATAGAGAAATATATAGACTGTAATAAACTGCGTGTTAATGATATAGCACTCAAAACCATTGATGATCTGTCGCATGAATTCTCTCGTGCCTTACTATTGGTTATAAATAATCCTGAGAAGTATGATATACTAAAGCGGATTATTGGTGCTAGCGAAATAGTACTTCCATCATTGTTCGTAAGTATTCAGTGGATAAATAGTTTCTTGGTTGAAAAGGACATATTGCAAAATTACAAGTCTTTATCTACAGGTGTAAAGTTCTTTTTGCATACTTTAGTTCATTTGATAGCTTATTTGGAAGATAATAGCATTGTTTTGTTTGATGAGCCAGAGAACCATCTTCACCCACCATTCTTATCTTTTATGATGAGTGAGTTTCGTAAGATAATTCATAAATCACATTCTGTGATGTTGGTTTCTACCCATTCACCTGTCATATTGCAAGAAACTTTCTCGAAGAATGTGTATGTTATGGATAGAAGCAATGGCGAGACCACCATTCGTCATCCAAAAACTGAAATTTATGGTGAGAGTTTTGGACTTATCAACTCAATGGTTTTTAATTTAACTTCTGACATAACTAATTATTACGATGTTATAGATGAATTGTATAAAAAATGGCATTGTCAAGAATTGGACTCTATAGATAAAGTCTTAAACCGTTTTAAAACAAGATTGGGATGTGAAGATTTAAGCTCTAATATGGTTGCTTATTTAATAAGCCTATATGAAAATAAGGAGGAGTAAGTATGTGGAAATTAGTTAAGCCATTATTAGAGGATGTACTGTGTGATATAGATAAGATAATCAGTGTTAGTGGTGGTAAATTAGATTGTTCTATGAAACCTACTATGGGGTACGTGGTGAGACTTTATGATAGAAATGGAGGGTGTATTTCTAATGCTATGCTCAGCCAATTTACACAAAATGAGGCGGATCAGATACATGACATGTATGGTTCCAAAACGTATGAAGGGCAAGATTTGTATTATATCCGAAAAGAGCTGTTTAAGGATGTTGATTTGTGTCCATTATGTGGACTTAATCCTCTCAGCCAACTGGATCATCAAATGCCAAAATCAGTATATAAACCATTGGCTTTATGTCGTTTGAATCTAGTGCCTACTTGTGGTGTATGTAATAACAAAAAGCGTGCTAAACCCTATTATGAATTTATTCATCCTTATTATGCTGATTTTCCCACTGGGATAGTTTTCTTAATAGCAAATATTCATGTGAACACAGATGCGCATAAATTTTCTTGGTATTATGAAATAGATTATTGTCAGTTTCCCAAAAATAGCGAGCTTAAAAAAAGGATAGAGAAACAAATACAGCATGTCAAACTGATGAGAAGACTCATGAAAGAATCGCATAGGTTTGTTGCTGACATCTTTAGTGGGATATCCTTTGATTGCAAAAATGCATTAAAGGATTTTTTGCGCATTCAGTTTAATTCTTATCTTAAAAGATATGGACGTAATGATTGGAGAACAGTAATATTGTTTGGCATTTATATTTCCGATAAAATAGGAATAGAGGAAATCAAGTGGTTTGTTGGGAAAACAAGACCTATAAACAGAGGTTGTAATATTTAATTTTTGTTATAAGTATCATGAAATCAATTTTAGTTTCTAAGATTTTATCTACGGAATTCTTTTCCGTTAATCAGATATTCGAGAATAAGGGGAAGGTGTATACCTACCTTAATCCTGTGTCTTATTTGAGCGCCCTCGACAATAAGGAGCTATTCTCGCAGATGGATGGTATCTTTGCGGATGGTGGGTTGTTGGTGAAAGCTATCAAGTTGGTGTATGGCAAGCAAGTGACTCGCCGAAGTTTCGATATGACCTCTATGGCTCCAGAGCTGTTTGCTTACGTTGCCAAGCATGGAAAGACTATCTATATCGTGGCTTCGAAGCAGGAGCAAGTAGAGAAGGCGGTAGAGATATTCCATGAGCGGTATCCTAAGGTTAAGTTTGCGGGGTATCGGAATGGGTACTTTGCTTCGGAAAGCGAAATGGATGTTGAGGCTAAGTATATCGCCAAATTGAATCCCGACTTTCTGATTGTAGGAATGGGAGCCTTGATACAGGAGAAGTTCCTGCTAAAGGTGAAGAATGCCGGTTATCAGGGTGTCGGATTTACCTGTGGAGGTTTTATCCATCAGACTTCCAGGAATGAGATAGATTACTATCCTGCATGGGTGGATAGGACAAATCTTCGCTTTATTTATCGAATGTGGAAGGAACCGCATACCCGTAAGCGTTATGTGATGGCAGGCTTGCTGTTTCCTGCAAGATTTATCGCAGAAAAAATCTTCGGATAGTCTTGTACAGCCAGTGAATGGGAGTGAAAACTACCGATATAGGAAGTAATATAATGAATAGGAGCGTCGGTATAATATGACCGATTGCTCTTTGTAATTTATCTTTCATGCGTGCAAAAGTACAGCTTTATGTTGAAACAACAAAAGATTTTCTTTGATTTCTTGCGATTCTGTATTGGTTCTGCCAAGGAAATACCTGGTTCTTTGAAGGAGGTGGATTGGAAGGAGCTATATGCTATCGCCAAGAAGCAGGCCTTGCTTGGTGTGCTGTTTTATGGTATCCAGCGATTGCCAAAGGAGTTGGCGCCAGAGCAGAAGCTACTGATGCAATGGATGGTGATGGCGGAACAGATACGAAAACAGAATATCAGACTGTTTCTGGATTCCGTGAAGGTTTGCCAAAACTTCGAGAACGAGGGCTTTGCTAACTGCATCTTGAAGGGGCAGGGGAATGCGTTGCTTTATCCCGACCCTTATATGCGAACGCCTGGGGATATAGACATCTATCTTTCGGGTGGTCGCAGGAAAATCATGAAGTATGTGGATCAAGTGTGTCCGAATCAGGTGATGCGGTATCATCATGTTGATTTTCCTGTGATGAAGACGGCGATAGAGGTACATTTCACTCCTTCGTATATGTTCTGTCCGATTCATAATCGGAGAATGCAGAAGTGGTTTGAAGAAGTGATGGGCGAACAGTGTAATCATCTGGGTTCATTGCCTGATGGTTATGGGGAAATTCATGTGCCTCAGGTTTCATTCAACGTTATCTATATCCTTTCTCATCTGTATCGGCATATCTTTACGGAGGGTATCGGATTGAGGCAGCTTCTGGATTACTACTTTGTGGTGATGATGTGGCACACGGATCTCACTAATCTCACGGATTCTGATTCTGCGGATTTGGCTGCGTTGCAACGGGAATTGAAAAGGTTGGGGTTGTGGAAGTTTGCTGGTGCAGTGATGTATGTACTGCATGAGGTGTTTGGATTGGAAGAGGATATGATGATTGTGCCAATTAATGAGAAAGAAGGAATGTTCTTACTTGATGAAATCATGCGAGGTGGCAACTTTGGACAGTATGATGACAGGCTTGGGGATAAGACTGGCGAAGGCAAGGTGCACCGATACTTCCGTATGTCGCTAAGGAATATGCGATTTGTGAGGCATTATCCAAGTGAGGCATTGTGTGAGCCGCTGTTTAGGACGTGGTTCTGGACGTGGAAAAAGCTAAATGTAACAAAATGATTTCTAAGGTTTACATTCCACCATATATAGTTTCAAAGTTGGATGCTCTTAGTGTTTATGATGTGGCAGAGAGATTGGGAATAGAAATTGTTCGCAACCATGCTCTTTGCTTTATGCATGATGACCATCATCCAAGCATGGCCTTCAGGAAAAGTAATAATAGTTGGAAATGCTTTGTCTGCGGTGTTGGTGGTCATAGCATTGAGTTGGTAAAACGTTATAAGGGCTATACTTTTCAAGAATCCTGTATATGGTTGGCAAGGAATTTCAATATTGAGATACCTGATACCAAGGATGTAAAACTAAGGAAAGTTGCAGCAAGAAAAGTTTCACCAAAGATAGAAGAAACTCAGAAAGTTGTAGATGAGGAGGTCTTAGGATGGATTATTAGCAATGCAGGTCTTTCTGAATTAGCAAAGCATTTTCTGTTTGAAGAAAGAAAATATTTGAAGGACGTTGTGAAAGCGATGAATATAGGAAGTATTTCCGATGGTGACAAATTTGTTGCAGCCTTGACAAATGTCTTTTCAAAAGAAAGATGTATAAAGGCTGGTGTTTTGATAGAATATGGTTTCAAGTTACTTCCTGTGTTTAGAGTGCCATGCTTGTTGTTCCCCTATTATGATATAGATGGAAACATCAGAAATATACAAAGCCGCTTTCTTGGAGATTTAGTGAAAGGTGACAAAAGAAGATTTAACAACTGCAAGGGGCTTACTCCATTAATGTTTAATATGCCAGTACTAAAATCATCAGGGCAATATGAAAAGATATATGTGGCAGAGGGCGTTACCGACTGCCTTGCTTATCTGTCTGAGGGGAAAAAGGCGATAGCTTTGCCTGGCGCAGGTTCTTTTAGACCAGAGTATGCTCAATATCTAAAAGACAAGACACTATTTATATATGTGGACAATGATGACGCAGGAAGGTCTTTGTTTGAAAAAATGAACGTGGCTTTGAGAAAAGTTGGAAATTGCATTCACAACATACGCAAAGATGATAAACATAAAGATTATTCTGAATTTTATTTGAGCAAACACAATGAAAATGAGAAAGATACAAGAACACCTATTTGAAGCAATATGCAGTAAGGAAAACCTCATATTGGCATGGAGAAGAGTGGAGAACTCCTATCAGCATGGTGATGTGTGGTTTGACGAGTTGGAGATTTCTGCTTTCAAGTTTAATTTGGTACAGAATATAGGCCGTCTTTCTGAGCAAATGAAGAAAGGCAACTATAAAATGAAGCCGATAAAACCTGCTCCTTATCCCAAAGGGATGAAAGTCAGTCAGAATGAAGAAGGACAAGAAACAACGGAGCTGCGTGTAAGGCAATCATTCTGTATCAATGTGGAAGACCAGGTGGTATGGATGGCTGTATATGGTGTACTTGGACCATACTTTGAGGAACAAATGCCAGCTTGGAGTTATGGAAACCGTATGTTCTTGAATACTTGGAAGGACGAGCATGGACATTGGATTAATGGTGTTTATAGAACGACATCCAGAAATTTTTATAGGAAGTGGCAGCAGGGATGGCCGCTGTACAGGCACATGCTGGCTGCATGTATTAAGAGAATGGCTTTTCCTGGAAAGAATGATGAGCAAGTATGTAATGAACCAGAGTTGCAAGCGATTGAAGAAAATGCAGCTCAAGTAAATGAGGCTTTTAAATTGCCTTATTTGGAGAAAGGCTATTTTGGAACCGAAGATTACCATACAAGGCTTTACTATATAGCAATTGATTTGGAAAAGTTCTACCCTTCAGTAAAGATGGATAGGATAAGGAAAATTCTGCTTGATAACTTCCCTATAGGTGATACCCATTTTGTCTCTCTTGTTAATGCTCTCACAAAATTTGAGATTGTTAATGATTGTTCTGATGGAAATGCTTTCTCCGAAGAAGAACTCAGTGAGATGGATTTGTATAAAGATGTCGTTTTTGACGGATTGCCAACAGGTTTGCTAGTTGCTGGTGCTTTGGCTAATCTTTATCTCTTGGAGATTGACTTGAAAGTCATTGAGAGATTGAAAAGCGTAAAGACGCATCGAATCATGCATTTCAGATATGTGGATGACCATTTGTTTTTATCAGATAACAAGGAAGAGTTGATCAAATGGAAAGAATGGTATATACAAGAGCTTAAGGGTTTACAATTGAGCGTGAATGTGGCTAAGACAGATAAAGAACCAATAGAATTTGATTCTCATTATCCAACACCTCTGATTACACAAACATTACATAAAATCTCGGACATAGCTAAAATGCCTCTTGACTTGCTTAACACCAACGAGTTTAATATGGTATTTCGAGACTTGCAGATGCTCCTCGTAACAGAATTTCCAGAAGAAGAAATTAAGAAGGGGACAAGAACTTCTTTTGCTTGTACCATGCTGTCTCGTTTGACTTCTGACATCAATGTTGATTATGCAGAAATACATAAACTACGCAGGGAATGGTTGTCTTATGTTGACAAACTATCTGTAGAAAATGACGTCAAGGAAAAGTTGAAGTCTTTAGTATTTACCATAGGAGATGAATATCCAGAGTCTTTAGATAATGACTTAAAGGACATAGTAAAAGAAGGCTATAAATATTATGATGCTATCATCGCAGCTATTGGTCATTCAAGAGAAGAAATAAATAAGATTGAAGAAAGAATATTCCACCTATTGATTTATTCTTTGCAAGAAGTTCCTGACAAACCAAAGATGTGGCTAAGAATCTTGGATTTTTGCGTTTATCACAACCCTGAGAATATCCAAGAACTGTATGACAGATTGGGATGGTTAAATGAACAAAAGCAGATTCATGATATGGGCTATGAATACATTGTATCTGTGATGAATATACATCTTGCGATGCAGGTAATGAGAGGTATTGCAAGACTTTTTGTGAATCAGTACAATAACCCGCGAAAAAAGGATATTGACAAGAGACTCCTTGGTATTTATAATAAACTGAATGATAAATATACTAAGCCACATCATTATCTCTACGAGGATGCTAATTTTATTGTGAAAAGAACTAAGATGTGGCTTTCTTATTTTAAAGGAGAAGTAAATGGAAGTGAATTCTTGACTGGTTGCACCTATCATGGGATTAATTTAGATTCCTCCTTCTGGTTATTGTGGGGTATAGAGAAATTCAATCGGAAGAAGCCTACTCCAAATTTGGTGATGCCTGATTTCTTGAAAGAGAACTTGGGCAAAGCAAATGCTGATTCAGCTTATTTTTTGCAATTACTGTTTTCTTGTGTCAATCATGTGCCATTGGATAGTTTTGGCAAAACTGATTTTAAGAAGCTAAAGCTAACCAAATTGCAAAAAGAAAATCTGTTGTTTTCTGTTTGGGGACGACAAGGTGCCAAACAGGTAATCAAGGCATTTGGATTGAATGACAAAAAAATGTCCAGTCCTAATAAGGTTTCTTTAGTTCAATGGATTCATGAAGTACATAAAATAGAATTGTCTGATAACGATATTTTGAGTAATGCACTATGTTCTGAATATGCAGCAACGCTGATTATGAAGAATGTCGTAGAATATTATTGTAATGATATAGAGCACATAGATAGTTTTGGTATTCATCCTGCTGCTATTTTGGTAAAGAGAGAAGAATGTTTGGATAAAAAGGATTGGGATAGTTGGCTATCACTCAATAAGAAAATTGACATCAAAGTGAAAGATTCCTTTATGGATGAAATGTATCGTTATCCAAGTTTCGCCTCTGATGAATATTCTCCAGAGATTGGAACTGTTTATGGCTTAGGAATAATTTTCCTACAACTGTTGACAAAGGAGTTTTCTTTGCCATGGGTATTTAATAGACCAGAATATGGGTATGAATGGCAATCTGTTTTGTATCGTTTGCTAGAACGAGGAAAGGTTTCTTCTATCAATTATGAGATTATAGCCTCTTGCCTATCCTTGGAAAATAGAGAGACCATTAAGTTGAAAAGTATTCTGAATGATGCCGTTTGCGCCAAACAAAAGGTAAATGACGCAAAAATAGAAAATATCGAGGATTTGCGAAATAAACTAGAGGAGTCTCTCAAAGAATTGAGAGAGAACCAGATATCAGTGGCTAATCACGAAACACGCCAACTTATAAAAATCAAGCTATAATGGAAAACGTTTTGAACATAGGAATCATCCAAGCTGTAGTAGATGAAGACTTGGCATGGTATGACTCTCCTCAAATGGATATTTATGAAGCCAATGCCATTTGGAAACAAATACAAGCTGCTTTTGCTTCATTCCAAGAAATGTCTAAAATGAATATCCCAGATATTGTTGTCATCCCAGAATTGGCGGTTGCCAATTATTTCGAGTCTCGCCTAAGGCAATATGCGCAGAAATTAGGAGCAATCATTATTGCAGGGTTGGATTTTAGACAATGTGAGGATAATCAAATTGAGAATAAGGCATTGTTTTATATACCAAGAGGGTGGCCGAAAGATAATAATGTAGAAGTCTATCAATCCTCATTTTATTTTGGAAAGCATTTTGCATCGAGATATGAACTTGATGTTATTCAAAATCAATGGAAAAAAGTATTTAAGCCTTGCAATGAGTTTTATATTGTTGACTTAGGTGAATATGGGGAGATGGGGGTGTCTATCTGTGCCGACTTTTATGACATAGAACGATACGCCATATACAAGGGGCGCATCCAGCATCTTTTGATTATAGCTAACAATAAGGACATTAAATCATTTTACTTCTTGGCAGAGGCCATATCACGATTGGTGTATTGTAATGTCGTTATATGTAATTCTGGACATTACGGAGGCTCCGTTTGTTTTACTCCTGCGAAACATGAATATCAACGTTACAGCTATAAGCACGAGGGACATGACCTATTTACCACACAAATAGTCTCTATACCTGTTGATGCCTTATGGAAGGCACAATCAGAAGACAGGGATGCCTTGAATGGATTCAAAAATCCACCACCAGGATATAAATACCAGTATGACAAATATGTTAAACAAACTAAAGAAGAAAAGAAATGAGCTATAGGTGGCAAGAAACTATGAAAATCCTTATTCCAGGATTTTACATTCTTTGTAGTATCGGTATGGGATATTTTTGCACACATTATCAGATAGATAAAGATATGTGTGAGAGTATAAGTAAAATCTCAGCCATATTGATTATGCTCATATTGTTGGGAGCTTTCATTGTAGGCTATATCAATGAGATAATCAGTGGAGGCATAGAATATATTCTTTATTGTTGTGGTTTGCCACGTCCTTCACGATTAGTATTGAACAATTCGTTCAAAAGGTTTTCCATAGTGCAAAACAGTGACTTGCGGCATAAACTCCATCTACCAGAGACAGGTTTCATTGATAACGCCAAGGCAGCAAAAGGTCTGGCACAGGCAAAACAAGCAACAGAAATAGATAAGTATCAAGAGTTTTACTATCAATCTGTTTTGGCTCGGAACCTTTTCTTTGGGCATCTGTTCACTTCTGTTCTCCTGGCGATAATTATAGGTTGCTCTTGGGCCTTGTTACTTTCAATACTCATCATCGCTGCATTACTTTGTTGGCAATGGTGGAAAATGAACTTGGTCTATGTGAAAAAGATATTTATAGAATATTTGAAGTAGAATAAGTATGATACAATCCTACACAAAATACAAACAATTCAAGTCTTTGGTGGATGCCAAGGAGAATAGGAAAGCTGTGAGAAACGGCATGGACTTTCTGCGCTTCGTGGCAGAGGAATACAGCCGCTTGGAAGTGTATAACAACCAAGAATGTGATGGAGATGATTTCTTCACTTATCAAGTGGAGAAAGAACTGGCACAGGTGCTGAGAGATGAAGTCACTCCGATAGAATCTGTTGCTACGGCACAGAAAGAGATGGCTGAGATTGAGAAGATGGAGGCATACGATGATTATTGCCTGTGCTTCTTTGACCATATCCGTGAGGCTATCAACTTCAGATTGGCAGATGCGGATACTTATCTCGCTGACCTTGACAAGCAGATAAAGCATCATACATACGAATACAAAAGATTGGTGAATGACGAAAACTTTGACCAGTTGAGTTCACTATTCCGATTTGAGGAGTTGGGCAAGTTGCTCATCAAGAAGATTGAGTATCTGCGGACTCATGGTAGAAAGTATGAAGTGGATGCAATCATGGAGGAATATAAGTATGTGCCGGAAGTCTATTCCTTCAAAATCAATGAACTTCTTCAAAAGGGATTGGAGAATGATGCCTTGAAAGAGATAGACAAAACGATAGCTGTGTATGGAGATGATGGATACAATACCACTGAACCTTGGCATCTGCAAAAGATAGAAATCTTGGAAAGACGTAATGACAAAGCTAACGTTATTGAAGAATACCGCAGATTGTTCCGTCAGTTCTTGGTGGACAAGCGACCTTACTTCGAGAAGTTGAAAGAGTTGGTTGCCAAGGAGGATTGGGATGAGTTTGTTGTTAAACTCTTCGGGGACATTCCACATATCACGGATGATGATTGCATCGAAGTGTGCAACATGATTGTGGAAGAAAAGAAGTATCAGTGTCTCTTGAAGATACTAATGGACAACAGAATGTCGTTCAGCCGAGTGGAACTCTTCAAAAAGTATGCTCATTATATGAGCGAGGAAGACCAAGCTACTTATACCGAGCATGTTATTGATGATTTGCGTAAGCACTTGAGTTATGCAAAATCGAAAAGTTATGGCTATATCGTGGATGACATCAAGGGTATGTACACTTGTTGTGAAGTTTCCAAGAAACTCATCTTGGATTTTGTGGAGGAGGTAGAATATAATTATGGCAATCGTCCTGCTTTGATGCGATTGCTGAGAAATTGATTCTGAACCAACTGGAGAAGCAATATATAGAGAAGCGTGAGGAACTTCGCAAAATTCAAGCGAAATATTCATGGGCTTCTGATAAGGAAAATCCTGTACAGCAGAGCATCGCTGATGCCTTGATGTGTATCGGATCTATGAAATTGATATAACATCATTATTGTTTATTAGACATTGTTAATGAAGGAAATCAAACTTTTTGATTACCAAGAGGATATGAAGGAACGGATTGAGAAGGCGTTGCGCCTTCATCGGTCCGTAATGGCACAAATGCCAACTGGTACGGGAAAAACGGTTCTACTCGCTTCGGTCGTAGAATCGTTTTTGAGGGAACATTCCAATTGCAATGTTTGGATTGTTGCCCATAGAAGGGAGTTGGTTTCTCAGATTCGAGAAACTATTCAAAGAGTTTTTTCGAAAATCACCCCGTCCCTCTTTACCCTTAAAGAAGGAGATTTTTCGAAAATCACCCCGTCCCTCTTTACCCTTAAAGAGGGCTCCACCTCTCACCCCGACCCTCTCACCCTCAGGGGAGAGGGAGGAAACCGCCCTACTCGGTGCTCGGAACCGCTTCGCTCTAAGGTTGGCGGACCATCAAAGGTCTTCGCCATATTTTGCGGGATGGGACCGCCTGGGGATATCTGGGGGAATAATATCAAGGTGTATCTTTCATCTGATGTTTAACCACGCTAGGTGTTATACATAAAATCTTTCAACTTTAATTTATGGAAAATAATATGGAGAAAAACATTCAATTTTCATTAGAATTCCATTATGAGTTTTATGATGATAGTATTCATGTCATGGATGCTAGATCCTTTAACTTTTGTGAATTACAGTTACTAAAGGCTATAGAGGAACTTCAAAAATATGTTGGAGAAGCTAAAATTGAAGTTGGTATAGAAAAGCGTGCTGAAGGAAGTTTGATAGAAACAATAATTCTAACACTTGAAAACCTTTCTGAAAGTAAAGCATTTATTGCGCTTTTAACAGCTTTTTTAACCTATTTCTTTACCAAGAAAAGGTCTAAACTTGAGGATGTGAATAAAAGGCTGGAGATACTAGATAAGATTAAAAAAGCTGATTTAACAAAAGAAGAAGCTTTGGCACTTATAGGAAAAGACCCTATTTTAAAAAAGCTCATTAGTTCTTATTACAATAGGCTAGCTGAGCAGAACGAAGTAAAAAGTGTAGCTGTTAAAGGAAAGCATGAAGATGTTCAGTTTGCTAATGCTTCTATCGAATCGGTTGATTTTAAAACTCATATAGTAGAGGAAAGAGAAGCAAAACAGGTATATATGGGCACTACATTGGGTGTGTGTTCTCCTGTATTAATCTCTGGGCATGGGAAGAAGTGGAAAGGAATATTTAATGGTAAGGTTATAGAATTTGCTGTTGAGGATAAATCTTTTCTTCAGCAAGTGTATCATAATGATTTCAAGTTCGGTTCAACAACAACATTAAAGTGTGATTTAGTTGAAAAGACAAAAGTTCTTAATGATAATTTTCAGGAAATCATAGGTGAACCAACATATGCCGTAATAAAAGTAGATGAGGTTAATGATAACGAGCACTTTCAACGTTTTACGAAGCGTTATAGGAAACAAGAGGCTGATGCTCGCCAACTGGATTTGTTTGATGAAAAACTAAGTTAAATCTTATTTGAATAATGATATATGAATGATAATAAACAATGCATAGAGAAAGATTGCTCCTTTTATTTGAATAAATATAAGGTTCATTTCTATAGGAAAACTTTTATTTGGACTATCTTTATTGCGTTCGCTTTAGTATTGGTTACTTTTGTAATAATTGGATGTGAATACAATAAAAGTAGGGAGGCCATCGTTACTAATAGTAGACTAGATTGTAAAGAAGTAAGTCGGCAGTTAGCTGCAATGCAGAAGGATTCGTCTGATATAAAGCAACAAAAGATAGTGGCGCTAATACAGAGTCATGAAAGTAAAATCAGTGGGTTGCTGCAGATGGAAGAAGATAGAATATCGCTAGGATATGTTATTCTATCATTGTGGGCAGGAATTTTAATGATAGTGTTTCTTGTATTTTCTATCTATTCCATGTTTAAGACTGACGAGATGTTGAAGCAAGGTAAGGCTGATTTAGAGAAGGTCAATGATAATGCCAATAAGGCAGAATCAAGAATATCTGAATTAAATAAAAAACTAGATGAGGCTATCAATAAGATTAGTACAAAAGCTGATGCTGAATCTCAATCTTTGCAATCTCAAGCCGAGGAGACTTTACGTAAAGTAGAAAAAAGCTCCAACAAATTTATGGCTAACAAAAAAGATGAATTTACAGCAATGTACCAAAAGTACGTGGATGAAATGGCTAATGCCCAAAAGAATAATCAAACAATGATTGATAGCTTATTAAAGGCATTGAAAGAGGCTAGCCAGTTCCAGTCAGATAGTGATTCGTCTTCTAAAAATGAGGAATAATAATTATGTGTAAATACGACTATATACAATCTCTGTCTAAATTGAACAAAAATATACAGAAATTGTTCATTCAGAAATTGAAGCTAATTGGTGCTGAAAAATATATTAAGGAATTTGAAAAAACAGTATCTAATGATGAGGGACAAAATGAAGATACATCATTGGCTACAGAATTGTCAATTTCTGATGTTTTTAGACAGGCTTTGTTAGTGATTCAAACTTACAATAATGTAGACTTGGATTTTATGAATACAGTTTTCTACTCTTTGAAACTTATTGCTATAGATTATCCTGAGTTTAATAGGATTAAGATGGATTCGCAAACTAAGGATATTTATCAAGATGTTATTGATAGAATTAAAGGCGCTCCTGATTCTTTGAAGGAAAAGTTACTCAACGAACTGATTTCTTGCAGAAACTCAATATTTAAAATTGAAAATTGATTTTTACTATGATATATATATTGATATATTCTAGCGCTTGGGGAGAACGAGATGATATAACAAATGTGTTATCTGAATGTGATTTAATTACACATTGGCGTTATGATCTTCCTAATGCGTATTATCTGGTATCTGATAATACGGCTAATGAGATAGCTAAATATCTTATGGAAAAATTTCAAAGGAAGCGTTTTGTCTTGGCAGAAATGAATGCGGATAATGTTCAAGGATGGTTGCCAAAAGAAACTTGGGCTTATTTCAAAAAGTATAAAAATGATTAGAAATTTTTGAATGTGAATGCAAAGAGGACATGCTTGATGATAATTTGCAAAGTCCCATGTTTTGAGGATTATGTTGATTTCGTGGTTATTTGCTGATAACATGCAGATTTCTTGTGATTCTCTTGGTGGTTTCGAGAAAAAAGCGTAACTTTGGCGGCAGAATTAAATGTTTAAAAGGAGAAGATTATGGCAATAGATATTAAAGTGATACCGACTCTACGAGGTGAAGAAGCAGCTCGCTTTGTGAAGAGAGCGGAAGAAGTTATGAATAATAATAATCGTGTGGACTTCTCTGCAAAAGTTGCTGAAGCTCGTGCCATTTTGGAAAAAGCGGGTTTTTGATTGTTGATGCTTACAATAATGAAGCACCTCTTGGCTTTTACCAAAAGAATGAGTTCCTGTTTTTGTTTTCTACGGAACAGCAAGAAGCGGAAAATCTTGGCTATGACGTAGCAAAGACTTTGCACACTCGTTTGATGTACTATGATTTGAAGAAATTGACTTCAATTGCCTAATATCTGGAAAACACAAAAGGATAAGAATTTAGATTTTTAATTATATACTTTAAGATTGGCAGGGCTTTTGATGAAGCTCTGCCCGTCTTTTTGACTTTTCTTTTTTTGAATTTAAAAAAAGATACCATCTTACTTTTTAACATACTGATAGGTGTCACTGCTTGGAATATAGCAGGGACGCTATATTCATTATATGCTTTTATATGAAGAATATTAAGCTTTTTGATTACCAAGAGGATATGAAGGAACGGATTGAGAAGGCGTTGCGCCTTCATCGGTCCGTAATGGCACAAATGCCAACTGGTACGGGAAAAACGGTTCTACTCGCTTCGGTCGTAGAATCGTTTTTGAGGGAACATTCCAATTGCAATGTTTGGATTGTTGCCCATAGAAGGGAGTTGGTTTCTCAGATTCGAGAAACTATTCAAAGAGTTTTTTCGAAAATCACCCCGTCCCTCTTTACCCTTAAAGAAGGAGATTTTTCGAAAATCACCCCGTCCCTCTTTACCCTTAAAGAGGGCTCCACCTCTCACCCCGACCCTCTCACCCTCAGGGGAGAGGGAGGAAACCGCCCTACTCGGTGCTCGGAACCGCTACGCTCTAAGGATGGCGGACCATCAAAGGTCTCGCCAGATTGTGCGGGATGGGACCGCCTGGATGCTACTTGCTTGCGGCCTGCTGAGGGGCTTGCTGCTACTTGCTTGTGGTCTGCTGATGGGCTTGCTGCTACTTGCTTGCGGCCTACTGAGGGACTTGGGGACCGCCTGGGTGAGAGGGGTGGTGATGGGCTTGGTGCCACTTCTGCCTCTTCTGTTAATCCTACTTCTGACATGATGCCGATAAAGGCGGTGTCGATACAATGGTTGTCGAAACACTATGACGAGATAGAGGAAGAACCGGGGATGATTGTGATTGACGAGGCGCACCATGCGCTTGCCAAGACCTATAAGGAGATGTGGGAGAGATTCCCAAATGCTAAGTTTCTGGGACTGACGGCTACTCCTTGCCGATTGAATGGTAAGGGATTCACGGATTTGTTTGATGTCTTGGTGCAGTCGTGGAGTGTTCCTGAGTTTATCAGCAAGGGAAGATTGGCAACATACGATTTCGTGAGCATCAAGTCGGATGGGGTGACGCAACGGCTCATCGATTCCTTGCAGAAGCGAGGAGCAGATGGTGATTATCAGAACAAGGAAATGGATCGGGTTTTGAACAAGAAACCGAGCATTGAAAGGCTTTATAAAAGTTTTGAGAAGTATGGCAAAGACAGGAAGGGCATCGTGTATGCAATCAATATTTCTCATGCTAATGCTATTGCCGAGTTCTACAGAGAACACGGCATAGCGGCTGTTGCTATTGATAGTAAAACGCCAAGTTCTTTACGAAAAGAACTTATTGAAAGGTTCAAAGCTTCTTCTAATACTTCTTTTTCGAAAACCCACCCGTCCTCCCTTACCCTTAAGGGAGGCTCCACCGCTTTCCCCAAGCCCCTTTCCCCTCAGGGGACAGGGGATGTAACCGCTCCTCCTCGTCGCTCGGAACCGCTACGCTCTAAGGATGGCGGACCATCAAAGGTCTCGCCAGATTATGCGGGATGGGACCGCCTGGGTGCTACTTGCTTGTGGGCTGCTGATGGGGCTGCTGATAGGCTTGGTGCTACTTGCTTGCGACCTGCTGATGGACTTGCTCCTATACAAGTATTGGTGAATGTGGATATCTTCTCGGAGGGTTTTGACTGTCCGGATATTGAGTTTGTGCAGTTGGCTCGTCCTACCTTGTCGCTTGCCAAGTATCTGCAGATGGTAGGAAGAGGATTGCGAGTAGCCAGGGGAAAGAAGAGCTGCGTGATGATAGATAACGTGGGATTATACCGGGTGTTCGGATTGCCATCACAGGTATGGAACTGGAATGCGATGTTTGAAGGAAAACTGAAAGTTGGCAAGAAGAAGGAGACTGCCAAGGAAAGAGCGTTTTTCCTGGGAAGTGAGGAGCAAGAGGGGCTTCAGGATGATTCTGATTCGGAAATGGAGATGGTGATGAGCCATGAGGAGTTGCTCCAGACGCTGCATTATCGAGAGTTTGTGGACAGTAGAGGGGAGTTTGCCATCATCAAGCTTCCTGATGGGAAGATGACGGTAGTGAACCGGCAGGGAGAACAAGTCTTGGAGCCAGGCGATTACCGTGACATGAAGCTGTTGGATGGCAACATCCTGTTCTACCGACATCGCAGAAAGGAGGTCTGCTATTATGACCTGTTGTCTGGAGCTATTATTGACGATGGTCCCAATGTTTACGATGTTCCAACGGTGGTTACGCTAGAAGGTTGGGAGTTCATCAAATATGGAGATGTTTATATGTCTCGCACCTACGAACATTTCTCTTGGCCATATTGCCCTTCCAAATATGACCTGTTCAATTTTGGGGATTACCTGATATATCGTTATAATTATTTAGTAGATAGTGGTTGCCAGGAATGGTACTATTATGAAGGAGGCAATGGCTTGATGATGAAGGCTACTATAGATAGTAATCGAGTATGTTTCTTGCGTGGTGATTATGAACATGTGTATTGGAAGTGTGCCACTCTTCGTTGTGGTTGTATCGTGGTTATGGACAGCAAGCAGGACTACTACCTGGTGGATTCATATTTGAAGAAGACCTATATTGGATGCAATAACCCAAAGAATGAAAATGAAGATCTTCATATTGTAATGCCTCGCCTTGGCAAGAAATACTATGATGAGATGATGTTACAGGAGAAGAAAAAGGAAGTAAGCGAGATGATTCTTTTGCATGAAAAGTCTGTAGCAGGACATGTGGAATTATATCAGGCAGGAAAGAAATGGGGCATAAAAGTGGATGGCAGAGTTGTCGTGCCACCCCTTTATCGCAGCATAGCGCAACCTGTTGGTGCCTATTGTGCCTTTGAAGAGATTCCAAGACATTGGGGTATTATGACCTTAAAAGGCAAGGTGATAGTTGATGCCAAATATGAGAAGGTCGAGATTCGTGATGGAGGGATCGCCGTGGTAACTGATATCACGGGGAAAACACAGACCATCCATCTGAAATGATCTATTATAGGGGCGTCAGTCTGAGAATATTAACAAAAAAGAGTGTGTCATGAATTTATGATACACTCTTTTTTTTATTCTGTTTAATTACATCTTCTTTATCCGTTTGCGATATTTCCGAAGAAATCGAATGAGGCATCCCAATCCTTCCAGACTGGCTCTCTGCCCA
>OGIM01000182.1_pt1 | contig 26842 bp, 20 predicted proteins | sample 1571801 | NCBI WGS metagenome assembly OGIM01 (sample SAMEA2582106, study PRJEB24529) | metagenome | biome: Human gut stool | place: China | collected 2011
TATACTATATAATTTTTACCCTCCCCAAATTCAGACTTCCAAAAGAGGGTGTGGACATACGGAAGGTGCTTATTGTAACATGTAACATGTAACAATGTAACATTTTGGTCGTTCGGAAGCTGGGGGAAGGAGGGACGTTGTCCGTAGTTTGAGCCCATAAAAGAATTGCTGCGTTAACCACATTCTCTTTTTTTTACAACGTTTAGTAGGGCAACTGTAATAAACCGTACTGACAACGTGTTATTACGGTTGCACTCACTTTTTCTCACTACCTTTGCCCTCGTAATCCTCACGGCGCGCCAAACTGCTGCCAAGGGGTTGCGAGGGGTTTTATTTTCAAAAATAACAGAAAAACATGAAGAACGAAATGAAGATTTTCGAGAGTCTGGAGTTCGGAAGGATAAGGACGGTGAGTGAAGAGAAGGGGTGAGCCGTGGTTCTTCTTGGCGGATGTGTGCGAGGTGTTGGGGCTGAAGCAAGGAGATGTATGCCGACGGTTGGCAAAGGGGTTGGTTTCAACCCAACCCCTTTCGACAAGAGGTGGAATGCAGATGGCTAACTTCGTGAACTACTCGCAGTTGTGTGCGGCATTGGAGCATACGGCGAAGGATTCTGCTTATCGTTCTTACATTGGTCTTGGGCTTGAGTCGAGAGGGGTGAGGAGTTTGATGATTGAGGTCATAAACAATTTAACACTTTGATAAAATGATGTTCTTTTATCAGATTTTTTAATGACTTAATTTTGCAGCGTAAGATTTAAAATTAAAGAATTATGAAGAACGAAATCAAGATTTTCGAGAGTCCCGAGTTCGGACGGATAAGGACGGTGACTGATGAGAGGGGTGAGCCTTGGTTCTGCTTGGCTGATGTGTGCAAGGTGCTTGGGCTTCAACGTTCAGCTGTCATGAGAAGACTTGAAAAGGGGGTTATTTCAAGTCACCCCCTTTCAACCAAGGGAGGAAGACAACTTATAGCCTTCGTTAACGAGGACGGTCTGTATGATGTTATCCTCGACAGCCGCAAGCCTTCGGCAAGGGATTTCCGCAAGTGGGTCACCTCCGAGGTGCTGCCGCAGATCCGCAAGATGGGCGGCTACATCCCTCTGCATGAGGACGACGACGAGAAGACCATCCTGGCCAAGGCCGTAACCATCCTGCAACGCACGCTCAAGCAGAAAGACGACCTGCTCGAGGCCCAGCGCCCCAAGGTGCAGTTTGCCGAGGCCGTTACCACCGGCGACGGGTGCATACTGATGAGCGAGATGGCCAAGTTGCTCACACGCAACGGCTACCCCACGGGCCGCACACGTCTCTTCGGCTGGATGCGCGCCCACGGCTACATCTTCAAGCGCTCCACGGAGCCCATACAGAAATGGGTGGAGCGAGGCATCTTCGCCACATCGGTAACGGTGGTGAAGACCCACCACGGAACCGAGGAGCGCGTAACCACGAAGATAACGGGCAAGGGCCAGCAGTATTTCCTCAGGCTGCTAAGCGGCTGCATCGACGGGTAAGCCATCCAGCCAACCATTTGCATAAATTCAAAATAAATCAAAAAAAACAAGAAGTAAGATGAGCGTTTATTTCACCTTTTCCATCTGGAAGTTCTCTTTCAGCGTGAGTGTCAACAGTAGTATCAACAACAAGTAAAACCAACCAAAAAAAACGACATGGAAACAAGAATCATGAGAGTGGTGCAGCAGGGCGAGGCCTTCGCTGTGCAGAGCCAGAAGAGCGAGAGTGGCCAGACCACCAAGTGCAACATCGTGTTGCAGGAGATGGGCGGCAAGTATGAGGACCAGTATGCCGCCGCCATGCTGGGCAACACGGCCCAGCTGCGCTTTTCCCCCGGCGACGTGGTGGCCGTGCGCATGCGGTTCACCGTGCGCGAGTATAACGGGCAGGTCTACCAAGACATCCTCGTGACCGACATCTTCAAGCTGCGCGTCTAAGCAGCCGCCATAGGCAACAAAACACCAACCCTTGGGCTTACGGCATGGGAAGAGAGAGAGACTCCGGAACAACAGCATGCACCTTTCTCCTTCTCTCTGCCCGACGCCCGTAAACACCAAGAAAAAACATGGATAAAAACATACAAATTTCCAACTGCGACCATGTGCAGCTCGAAGGCCAGGCCTTCTACGACGAGCGCCGCTATTTCCTGTTCTCGCCCCTCGACCCCGCCCCCCACCAGGTGCCGCGCGTGAGGCGCATGGCAGGCGTGGCCCAGCAAATGACCGACGGCACCTTCGACTTCGTGGCCAAGCCCAGGCGCAAGTCGCAAGCCATGCTCATCAAGAAGCTGGCGCACGGACGCGTGAGCCGAACCAAGGACGGCGACGTGCAGCTGTGGCTCAAGGTGAGCCCCGAGGAGAACATCAACATCAGCCAGGCCGTAGCCGAGGAAGCGCAGGCGGCAGCCGAGGCCATACAACAATACCAACTGCGAAAATGAGCGTACACCTTATAACCATGGAGAAGGGCCACAAGGTGGCCCGCCCCATTGTGAGCCGACAGGAATACCTGAGGCTGCGCAACACATCGGCACAACAGGCCAACCTGCGAATGGCAAGGCAAGGCAGCAGGGGAGCCAAGATGCGACTGGTGCAGATGAACTACTCGTGCCTGCCCAACGCCGACGGCACACTCAAGGGAGCGACCACGCCCTCCAACACGGTGGGCATGGACGTCGACTTCGATCCCGCATCGCCCCACTACGAACGCCTCATGGCCGAGGCGCCACAGACCATCCTGGCAAAGAAAGACGAGCTCGGACTGCTCATGCTCGAAAGGAGCGTTACGAAGGGCTACCACCTCGTGTTCAGGCGGAGGAAGGAACTCTCCAACGAGGCCAACCTGCAATGGGCCAGCGACCTCCTCGGCGTGGCCTTCGACAAGGGCGCCAAGGACCTCACACGCGTGTTTTTCACCACAAGCGCGTCGCCCTCCGACCTCCTCTTCCTACACGACGACCTCTTCGCCATGGGCGCCTGCGAGAACGTGGAGCGCGCTGCCCACGACACCCCAACGCCAACGGCCAAGGCCAGCGAAGGGGCCAGCGGCGAGGTCACCCAGCCACAGGCGCGCACCTACAAGGGCGTGCCCTACAGCCAGATCATCCACAGATGGTTTGCCCTCACGGGAGGCGAGCCCACGCTCGGCGAGCGCAACGTGCGCCTCTACCAACTGGCGGCCGCCCTGCGCGCCATCTGCGACAACGACCCGCAGCTGCTCCTCGCCGTCGTGCCCTCCTACGGCCTGCCCAACGAGGAGATGCACGCCATCCTGCAGTCGGCTTGCAAGGAGCAACCCAAGGGCCTGAGCAAGACGCTCCGCGCAGCCATCGAACAGGCCAAGCGAGCCACGCTGGAGGCCGACGAAGCAGACGAGCAGTCAACCACGCAGCCCACACGCCAACGAGCGCCCGAAGCCTTCGCCATGAGCCGCATGCCGCCTGCCCTGAGGGCGTCGCTCAAGGGCGTGCCCGAGAACATGTGGTGGCCCGTCATTGCCGCCGTCATGCCCATTGCCGCCGCCTACGCCGACGGCGTGACCGTGGAATACTGCGACGGGGCGCGGCAGAGGCTCGCGCTCATGTCGATCATCCTGGGCGACCAAGCGTCGGGGAAGAGCGTGTGCAAGAAAGCCGTGGACCTGTGGAAACGGCAGCTCGACCGGGAAGACCAGGAGGCGCGCCAACGGGAGGACGAGTGGAAGGCCAAGCGGAAAAGCCGCAAGGCCAACGAGAAGGCCCCCGACGACCCGCAGGTGCTCATACGCGTGCTGCCCGTAACGGTGAGCTGCAGCACCCTGCTCAAGAGGTTCAAAAACTCGAGGGGACACACCGAGTACTCGTTCGGAGAGGAGCTCGACACGCTGCGCAAAACCAACGGGGCGGGGTCGTGGTCGTCGAAATACGACATCTACCGACTGGCCTTCGACCATGGCGAGTGGGGACAGGACTACAACTCCGACCAGGCGGAGAGCGGCGTGGTGAACGTGGCCTACAACTGGACCATGCTGGGAACCTACGGCGCCATGAGGCAATGCTTCAAGACCGACAACATCGAGAACGGACTGTCGTCGCGCGTCATCGTGGCCGACATGCCCGACAACTCGTTTGCGCCCATGCCCCATTTCTCCCAACGCACACCCACCGACGAGCAGCTGATCGACGAGGGCGTGACGCACCTCAGGTCGGTAACGGGCTTCGTAGACACGCCACGCCTGCGAGCGGCCATGGCCCAGTGGGTGGAGAGCAAGCGCCTGGAGGCTGCCAAGGACATCGACCACGTGAAAGACACCTACCGCAAGCGAGCGGCCGTCATAGGGTTCAGGTGCGGCGTGGTGTTCCACCTGCTCTCGGGCGAGAGCGAGGAAACGGAGCACGCCGTGGCCTTTGCCCTCGAGGTGGCCGAGCGAACGCTGCAAGGGCAGATGACAACCTTCGGCGAACAGCTGGCCATGCAATATGCCACGGCGGGGAGAAGCTGCGTGAGGCAGACGCACAACATGACGGTCTTCGACCAGTTGCCACCCGTCTTCACCAAGGACGACCTGCGGCAACTGAAGGATGGCAACTGCAGCGATGGCGCCCTAAGGGTGGTGTTGTCGCGCTGGTGCTCGCAGGGATGGCTCGAGAAGGTCGACAAGCTGCACTGGAGAAAGGTGAAGGCTGCCGACAGCTAACCGTGACGCGCATGTGTGCTGCCTTATGTTACATTGTTACATGTTACATGTTACAATAAGGTGGTTACACATGGCGCACGTTTCATAATGTTGAATGGCTCAAGGCGGGCTGAAAGCCCAAAAATACGCATAGCCCAGTCAACCCAAGGCGGGCTGAAGCCCAAGAATACGCATAGTCCAGGGCTATGAACTTCTGCCCCTTTGGGGCGTGCCCATTAAATGCGCCTGCGAAAGATCTGTGCCATCCGCCGCGCCAAGGGCGCGATCTGTGGGAAAATAAAAGCACCTCGAACGGCATCTGTGCCCATCAGCGCGATCTGTGGGAAACAAAAAACACCCCGCATGGCCACTCAATATTCATCATTCAATATTACGAAAAAAAACAACACTCAACATTTGAAAAAAATGGAATTTACACTAAAACGCATAGCCAAGAAAGACGGCTACACCATCGGCCACCTCTATGTAAACGGAATAATGAAGGTGTGCGACACACTCGAACCCCAATGGCGCGACTTCCACCACGGCGCACAAAAGGTAGATGGCAAGAGCGCCATACCCGAAGGGCGCTACCCGCTGGTGGTGACGTGGTCGCCAAGGTTCAAGCAATGGTTGCCCCTGCTCGTGGGCGTAACCCTTTTTGAGGGCGTGCGCATACACAGCGGCAACACACCCCTCGACACGCAGGGATGCATACTGCCCGGACAGAACCGAAAGAAAGGCATGGTGCTCAACTCGCGCACAGCCATGAGAAAGATCATGGCCCTGCTCAACGCACGAGAGCCGGGCGAGCCGGCATGGATCAAGGTGGAGTGAGCGGCCTCGCCTTGGCGGCAATCATATCCTCCACAGGGAATGGTTGCCGCTTTTTGCTTTCCCTCAGATTGCTCACCCCTGCCTTTCCCACACGCCACGGCGCCACGAAATGTTACAATGTTACATGTTACATGTTACAATAAGGTGGTTCCACATGTCGCGCATGCTGTTGGCAAAGCGTGGATATGGGGCAATGGGTTGCAGAAAGGCGATACATAAAAACAATGTAACCATAAAAAAGGGGAGAAACGCTTGGGATATATGTGTTTTTTTTAGTAATTTAGCGGAAACATACATTTAGCGTACAACATAAAAAAGAATAGGATATGTCAACTCCTCACAATTCAGCCAATCCGGGCGACATCGCCAAGACCGTCATCATGTCGGGCGACCCTCTGCGAGCCAAGTTTATGGCAGAGCATTTTCTCGAGAATCCCAAGCAGTTCAACGGCGTGAGAAACATGCTGGGCTATACAGGAACCTACCAAGGCAAACCCGTCAGCGTGATGGGGCATGGCATGGGCATTCCTTCCGTGGCCATTTACTCTTACGAGCTTTACCACTTCTACGATGTGGAGCAGATCATTCGCGTGGGCACCGCCGGATGCTTGCATAAGGGCATGGACATTGGCGATTTGGTGGTGGCCCAGGGGTCGTGCACCGACTCCAATTATCTCCAGCAGTATCATTTGCCCGGAACCTATGCGCCCATTGCCGACTATGGCCTGTTGTCGAGGGCCGTCGACGAGTGTCGCGCGATGGGAATAAGGTATGATGTGGGCAATGTGCTCTCGTCCGACATCTTCTACGACGAGAACCAAGACTGGCGCAAATGGGCGGCCATGGGTGTGCTCGCCGTTGAGATGGAGAGTGCGGCGCTTTACGCCAACGCTGCGGCCTGCGGGCGCAAGGCGCTCACCATTCTCACCATTAGCGACAGCCTTGTGGAGGCGAAGTCGGCTTCGGCTGAGGAGCGCCAGTTGGCGTTCACCAATATGATGAAGGTGGCTTTCAGCTTGGTGTAAACAGTTATTTCTTCCTTGCCCGCATGGTGACGATCGGAATGAGCATCTCCTCCATGGAGATGCCACCATGCTGGAAGGTGTCTTTGTAATACGACACGTAGTAATTGTAATTGTTGGGATAAGCAAAGAACGAGTTGCCGGTGGCGAACACGTAGCTTGTGCTTACGTTGGGCGAGGGGAGCTGTGCCTGCCGCGGATCCTTGATGGTAAACACCTCCTTGGCGTTGTAGCTCAGGTTCTTCCCCAACTTGTATCTCAGGTTGGTGTTGGTGTTTCGGTCGCCAACGATCTTGATGGGCTTCGACGCCCTGATGGAACCGTGGTCGGTGGTTACGATGATGCGGTAGTTGCTTTGCGACAACCGGCGGAACAGCTCCGCCATGACAGAATGGCGAAACCACGAAAGGGTGATGCTGCGATAAGCGCTCTCGTTGTTGGCCAACTCGCGCACCATTCTCGACTCGGTTCGCGCGTGCGATAGCATGTCGATGAAATTGATGACCACCACATTGAGGTCGTTGTCCCTGAGGTTGTTGAACTGTTGCAGAAATTTCTCAGCGGCGGCCGAATCGTTGATCTTATGATAGCTGAAGGTGTCGTGGCGCCTGAAGCGGTCGATCTGTGTTTGTATGAGGGGCGCCTCGTTGATGTTTTTGCCCTCCTCCTCGTCTTCGTCGACCCATAGCTCGGGAAACATCTGCTCGATCTGGTTGGGCATTAGTCCGCTGAAGATGGCGTTGCGCGCATACTGGGTGGCTGTGGGCAGGATGCTCTGGTAGATGTCCTCGTCGATGTCGAACTGGTCGCCAATCTGCTGCGCCAGGATGCGCCATTGGTCGTATCGGAAATTGTCGATGACGATGAGAAACACCTTCTCGCCAGCGTTGATCGCAGGAAACACCTTCTCCTTAAACAGGTCGGGGCTCATCAGGGGGCGTGGGTGTTGGCGGTCGCTCATCTTGTTGGGCGAAACCCAATCCATGTAGTTGTTCTTGATGAATTTGGCAAACCCGTTGTTGGCCTCCTCCTTTTGCATGGCCAGCACACCCATCATCTGGCTGTCGGTGTCGCTCAGCTCGAGTTCCCAATGCATGAGGCGTTTGTAAACATCGGCCCAATCGCCCCAGGTCTTGCAGCCTGTGATTTGCAACGACAGTTGCTGGTAAGCCTGCTGGTAGCCGCTTTGCGTCACCTCGCTAACGATTTCTTTCCGATGGATGTTTTTCTTGAGCGTCAGCAGGATTTGCGATGGGTTGACGGGCTTGATGAGATAGTCGGCAATCTTGGCGCCAATGGCTTGGTCCATGATGTTCTCCTCCTCGCTTTTGGTCACCATGACCACGGGCGTCTGCGGTTGTATCTCCTTGATGCGTTGCAAGGTGTCGAGCCCCGTCAGGCCCGGCATCATCTCATCGAGCATGATGAGGTCGAAGGTGCGTTGCTTACATTCCTCGATGGCGTCGGCGCCGTTGCTCACGGTCGATACGTCGTAGCCTTTCTTTTGCAGGAAGATGATGTGAGCTTTCAGCAGCTCAATCTCATCGTCGACCCATAATATGTAGCCGTTGTTTTGTGTCATTGCCATGATTCGTTCCTCATTCGTTTAGAAACCGTCAAGGTCGTAATATTCGTCCTCCAGGTCGAACGTGTTGTCCTTTGGGTCTTTGTTGTCGTTGGTTTTCTGTGAGTCGCCGTCTTGCTTGTTGGTGCGGTCCTTCTCTTGCTTGTTGGTGTCTTTCTTCTTATTGGAAGCGTCGTCTGCCGTTTTCTTCTTGGCAGGGCTCTTGCTGGGCGGCACCTGCGTGTCGTCGTCGAAGAAGATGTAGGCGCCATTGCTGATCGTGGGCTGCGCCTTCTGCTCCTCCTTCACCGTTGGGGTGGCGGGCTTGGTGGTGGTTTGTGCCGGCTTGCTTTGCGCCTTCTGGGTAGCTGCGGCTTGCTTTGTGGTTTCTTTTCGTTTGGCAGCTGCCTTCGGCTCTTTTGCCACAGGGCCTTGGTCGTTGGTTGTAACGGTTGTGGTTTGCACCTTGGCGTCTTTCGCGCCTGCAGGTTTTTCTTCCTCTTGCGCAGGCACGATGGTCTCATTCTGGCCCTTGCCAGCAGGAGCGTCGTTGCCTATGGGAATGATGGTTTCCTGTCGGTTCGTGCCCTCGTCGTTGTCGTTGACGGGGATGGTTGTGCCCGTTTGCGCAGGCTCGTTTGACGGCTCGTCCACAGGAACGACGGTTTGCGTGGGCGTGTCGACCTTCTCGTCGGGCGAGATGAAGGTTCCCTCCAGATAGTCGTCGACTTCCTTCTCCGTCTCGAGCGCTTTCTTGGGAGCGTTCGTCGTGATCTCGGCCGGCTCGGTGAGTAGGCGGGAGGTGGCTATTTTCAGCGGGGCAAAATGCTTGTTGTAATAGGCGTCGTACTCATCGTAGCTGAAGTTGGTGCCCAACAACGGCAGGTTCTCCTCGCTGATGATGACAGGACGCGATTTTCCCAAGAGGCGCAAGATGGGGGCCTGCCTAAGCACCTGGCGGGCATATTGCAGCGCCTCGTCGTAGTTGCGGAATCCCGACACACGCATGTGCTGGATGCCGTCGCCTTCGTCGGTGGCAATCTCAAAGTCTCTTACGAGATAGTTGGTGAAGTTGTAGCGAGCCAGTTCGAAGAGCAGCTTGTTTTGGTCGACGCTGTCGGGTTGGTACACAAACATGAATACGAAGTTGGTGTTTCGCTCATTGGTAAACTGGCGCGCATGGATAGAGTCGCTATCGCTCAGCACCACGCTGCGGCGGCTCCACACGTCGCCAATGTCGAACTTGCCGCCGCGCAGCTGTTTGCCTTCCTTGACGCCATTGATGATCATGCCAGCCATTTCCGACACGCTACTCTTGGGATATTTCTCGACCACCGTGCGCATGGCGTTCAGGCAACCTGTGCCATCGCCGTTGTTGAGCTTGCTCAATCCGTCGATGAAGATAAACTTGTCGCGGTTAGCCCCCAAGGGGAAACGACTCTCGGAGAGATGCGTGTTGGCGTCGACCTCGGCGTAGCGGTCGGCCTTGAAGGCCTCGTAGGTTGCCGCATAAAGCGAGTCTTCGAGATGCACGCCTTCGCGCGCGTTCTGTGTAAAGAAGGGGTCGGTGAGCAGGAGGGTCCATTGGCTCTCTGGATAGCCCGCCTTCAGTTTCTCCACAAATCCCTCAGCGGTAGCGGGTTGGCCCATGCGCGAATAGAGAAGGAAGAGGTGGTAGTAGGCCTCATCCATGTGCTCATAGGTGGTGTATTGCGAGGTGAGGCGGGAGAGCGCCAACTCGTCGAGCTTGTCCTTGAAAATCACGCCACTATGGAACAGGCCGTCCATGATGATGGCGTTGCTGGCGGCCACCTGCTCCTCGGAGAAGGGTATTTGCGCCATGTAATACTCACGCTTGTGGGGGTCGTTTTGGGCGCTGTCCATCACCTGCTCCAGGGAGTCTTGGGCAGCCTCAACCCTGTCGAGCGAATCGCGTTGCGCATCGGTAAGATTGGCCAGCGAATCCACGCCCAATCCGGCAACGACGGTTGTGTTGACGCGTTGCCAGTTGTCTACATTCTCGCGCTTGCCCCATTGGCGCTGGAAGAGTTGCTTGCCTTGCTGCACCGCCATGGGGTTATAGAAGTACCACTGGCCGTTGGCCTGTTGGTTGGCGGTGTTGTTGGTGTAAGTGGTGTTTTGGTTCCTGTTGCCAATGGCGTTGTTTCGTTGTTGGGCTTGCTGGGCGTTGGCCTCCGCCGCTTTGTTCTTTTCCTCTTTCTCCTTCTTTTTCAGAGCCTCGATAACGCGGTCGATGGCTTCGTTGCGCTCCTTGGCTGGCATTTGGGCCAGTTGCTGCAAGGAGTCTTGCAGATGTACGGCTTCGGTGAAGGGCACCAGCTCATCGAGCACCTTCGAACGGTTCGACAGTTGCTTATAGTCGTCGCGCTCCTTGTCGAGCAGTCCAATGGCTTGGCCATAGCATCGCTGGGCATCGCTAAATTTCTTCTTTGTCCAATACAGATCGCCCAGCTTCAGCAGCAGCACACCTTTCTCAATGCCGTTCCGTGTGGCCTTTTCGGCGCCCTTCTCATAGTTGGCAATGGCGCTTGCGGTGTCTTTCTGGGCAAGGTAAATGTTGCCGATGGCATAATAAACTTGGTCGAGATAATCCTTGTTGTTGTCGGATGCGGCCATGCGCTTGAGGCGCCTAACCATTTGCTTCGACTGGTGGGCGGCCAACACCTCTGTTTGGGCAATCTGGGCGTTGAACTCCAACTCGTATGGCGGGTTCAGGCGAACCACCTTTCTGAAAGCCTTGTAGGCTTCGGCCTTGTTTCCCAGCGCGGCCTGCAACTGGCCCATGAGGTACCATTCGCGCGCACGTTGTTTTTTGCGCATCTCGTGCTTGATGACGTTGCGCAGGTAGGGAATGGCCTTGGCGTAGTCGGCCGTGTGGATGTAGTAGTCGGCGTAGGTGTAGTCCCACTCCTTGCGCGCTCTCCAATGCAGGCTGTCGCGTTGCATGTTCCTTATGATATCCTCGGCGTCGTAGAGGAAATCGTTTTCTATGTAGCACTTGGCCAACCAAGCGCGTGCGCGGCCGTAGATGGCCGGTTGGGTGGCATAGAGGCGGCTCATGTAGTTGAACGTGGAGGCCGCACCATCAAAGTCGCCTTGGAAAAACTGGGAACGTCCCATGAGCATCCAAGCCTTCCACAGGAAGGGGTTGTATTCTTTGCGGTTGAGCCACTCCAAGTCTTTCTCCGTCTTGCGGCGGTTCTTGGTCCATTCGGGCTTGCGCTTGATGCTATGCAACTTTATGGCTTTTTCGGCTTTCTCGATGGCCTTGTCAAACTCGCCCTTTCCCAACTCCCTGCTGGCTTTGTTGCTAACGGTATAAAGGGGGATAATCTCCGTGAAATTATCCTTGTTGCCGGTTTCTTTGGCCAATGAACCGTCGATGTAGGCCAAAGTGCCATTGTAGTAGGTGTTGTATCGGGTGTTGAACGCCTGCCACCACCGAGATTTTGCAGTATTCTTCTCGGTGGAACATGCTGTGATGACCATCACGCCCGTGATGGCCAGTAGCAGGTGTATGTATCGTTTCATTCTCAACGTGTTGATAACGAGTGTTGCGCGCTATTTATTGTTTTCTTTCGCCTAAAAACCTTCGGCAAGGGTGGCAAACTCATCTTTTATGCCGTTTGGCATGTTGATGCCTCTCAGCACGAGGCTCCTTCCCCAGGGCTTCACCTCTTGGGGTTGCAGCGTTTCGAGCACTTCGGCAAACTGCTCGGTTTCCTCGTCGGTGTATTGGTCGGAGGGGCGCCCTTTGTATTCGTCGAGCTCCTCGTCGTCGAAATACTCTATGTCTTTCGTTGCCGCCTCCATCATGCACGCTTGTTCGCAACGGGTGTCGTTGCCGTTGCACGATGAGCAGTCGCCGTGGGTTGTGATGGGGGGCTCTTCGTTGGTGCCTTTTCGTTGGGCAAACCAAGTGAACAGGGCCGTGAGCAAGCCTAATGCAACAAGGCCGATGATAAGATATGGCATGCAGGTGCTATATAATAAGGTGACGTGGGGGTGTTGCTTAGTCTGTTATCTCTTCGATTGTGAAGCCAGCCGACTTGAGGTCGTCCCAGAATGTGGGGTACGACTTGGAGACCACCTCGGGGTTGTTGATGGCCAATCCGGGGAATTTGATGGCGAGTGGCGCGAAGGCCATGGCCATGCGATGATCCTCGTAGGTGTCGATAGGTTCCATGCTGGGCTCGCATTTTGTTCCGTCCCAAATGAGCTCGCTGTCGTTGGCGCTACGAACGATGTAGCCCACCTTGCGCAGTTCGCGCTTCAAGGCTTCTATGCGGTCGGTTTCCTTGATCTTCAAGCTCGTCAATCCTTTGAAGTGGAACGGTATGTCAAGGGCGCAACACGTTACCACGACCGTTTGCGCCAGGTCGGGACAGTTGTTGAAGTCGAAGTCGATCTTTCTCACCGATCCCATTCGTGGAGTGATGGTGACGAGGGTGGGCTTTCCTTCCTCGTGGTCGCTAAACTGCGTCTTTACGCCCAGGAGCGAGTAGATGTGCTTTACGCACGAGTCGCCTTGCTTCGAGGCGTCCATGAGTCCGCCAAGCCTCACCTTGGCCATGTCGCGCTCATAAAGAGCCACCATCTCATACCAATAGCTGGCTGCGCTCCAATCGTTCTCTATGAGGAACCGACGTTGGCAGTAGGGTTGCGGCTTTACCACAATGGTGTCGCCCGACGCCCAATCGGCGTTCGCGCCAAATTCGCGCATGAGCCAAAGGGTCAAGTCGATGTAAGGCCTTGAGATGATGTTGCCCGAGAGTTGCAGCTCCAAGCCGTTCTTAAGCACCGGACCGATGAGCAGCAAGGCGGATACGTATTGGGAGCTTATGTCGCCAGGGATGCAGACCTGTCCGCCCCAAAGCGTCTTGCCGTTGATGTGGAGTGGGGGAAAGCCTTCTTCCTCCACATAGCGAATGTCGGCGCCCAAGGTGCGCATGGCATCTACCAAAACGCCGATGGGGCGGTGCTTCATGCGCTCGGTGCCTGTTATGACGTGCTTGCCTTCCCTCACCGACAGGTAAGCGGTAAGAAAGCGCATGGCTGTGCCTGCCGCCTTGATGTTGATGGTGTGGGGCATGGTTTCCAAGGCCTGCACCACCACATCCGTGTCGTCGCAAACGGATAGGTTGTCGGGCATCATGTTGCCTCCCGAGAGGGCGTGTATGATTAACGCTCTGTTGCTGATGCTTTTTGAGGCGGGCAACTTAATGGAAGCCGACAGTTGGCTTGGGGCTGATATTTTGATTCTCATAGTTTATCTCCTTATTTATATGTTGTATTGACAAAGTTAGCCATTTTATCTTGATTTTCAAAAGATTTTATGACAGAATAGGAGAAGATAACACTTTTTTTGCAAAAAGTTGCCGAAATATTTGGAGGTTCCAACAAAAGTGCGTACCTTTGCAATCGCAAATAAGGAACGGGATTTAGCGCAGTTGGTAGCGCACACGTCTGGGGGGCGCGAGGTCGCTGGTTCGAGTCCAGTAATCCCGACCGATAAAAAGGGAAGTTGAGCAATCAGCTTCCCTTTTTATATTTCTATAACGCTACTCTTAAGCATGTTGGATGCTCCGCCATAGGCATCGGGTTCCAATTTCCACATCTGATCTTTCACCTTGCCCTTTCTTCGATACAACATTCGCCCTTTGCGGGGTAAACTCATGTGCTTTCCGGTTGTTTTCCCTCTCCACTTCGCAATTTCTCTATATTTTTATTGTATCTTTGCATAAGATAGGCTGCACTCGGCCATTAGAGAACAAGTTCTCATGGCGCTCGTTTGCACTATCATTGCATGACAAACCTAATAACTTAGAAGGTTCCTTTTATGAAACAACGTCGAACATCCCTTAAGGACTTAGCCGCTGAGCTAAATGTCAGCATAGCAACCGTCTCGCGAGCTCTTCATGGTAGCCATGAGGTGGGTGAGGAAATGCGGAAAAAGGTGCAAGAACTGGCCAAGCAATGCAATTATCATCCTAACCCCTTTGCGCAAAGTCTTCGTAAGGAGGGGCCTCATATCATAGGAGTGGTTGTTCCCAATCTCGTTACCCACTACTTTGCTTCGGTGCTCGACGGCATAGAGGACTATGCCCAGCAGCATGGTTTCCTGGTTTTCTCGGCCAACAGTCATGAGAGTTGCCTGCGCGAAGTGCGTGCCATAGAGAGTTTCCTTACGATGCATGTGGATGGCGTCATCTCCTGTTTGGCTCAAGACACCATCGACTATTCGCATTATGAGGAGATGGAACGCTTAGACGTGCCTCTTGTTTTCTTCACGCGCACTTGTCTTCCCGACCGTTTCTCCCAAGTGGTTTCTAATGGCGATGTGGCAGCTTATGAGGCCACCAAGCATTTGTTGGACACGGGCTCGCGACGTGTGGCGTTTTTGGGAGGTCCCAACCATATAGATATGGTGAAGCGTCGTAAGCATGGATATTTGGAAGCGTTGCGCGAGGCAGGTGTTCCCATCGACCGCGACTTGGTGGTGTGTGGTAAGATAGAGTTTGCCGAAACACGCGACAAGACCCTCCAAATGCTTCAGTCGGCCAATCCGCCCGACGCCATCTTGGCGCTCAACGACATTGTTACCTATGCTGCGTTCGATGCCATCAAGAGTTTGAACCTTCACATTCCTCAGGATGTGGCCATCATTGGTTTTACAGAAGACGACAATGCGGCTTTCGTCACACCATCGTTGTCGGCCGTTATGGACCAGGCTCACGTTCAGGGCGCTACAGCCTGCGAACTGCTGCTGCGTCGTATACAGGGCGACCGTAAGGTTTATAAGAAAGTAATCCCCATGATCTTCAAAATTAGGAAGAGTAGCGACAAGCAGGCCTGTGAGGATTAGGCGACGAAACGATTATCCAAGACAAGCTGAAACGATTATCCAACAGAGCTGAAACGATTATCCAACGCAAGAGAAACGATAATCCCCCCCAAAAATAGAAACAAAAAAAGGATGCATTGGAAGGTGCATCCTTTTTTTATGTAATGTGTGTTGTGCGATGGTTATTTCTTGCCAATGCTCTTAATCCACTTTAAGGGGCGCTTGATGAGCTTCTTCAAGCCACTCTCGTGCTCCTCAGGGGCCTTGAAGTCGTCGGGAAGGCCGTTGTAGCGTGTGGTTCTTCCTACGGTTGGTGCCTCCGCCTCCTGCTGTTGGCGACGGCGTCTGGGCTTTTGGGAGCGTTGCTTGTTGTTGTTTTTCTGCTCGCCCTCATTACGCTTAGCCGACTTGTTGTTGTCGTTGCGTTTCTCGGGTGCGGCCTGCTGTTCGCCCTGCGGCTTGGCTTGCTTGTTGTTGCCTCTCCTTCTCCTGTTCTGCTTCTTCTCGGGTGCGCCTTCCTCGTTGCGGTTGGTGGGAGCGTCGCCTTCGTTGCGTCTCTTCGAAGCGCCGTTCTCGTTTCGCTTCTCGGTCTCAGCCTGCTCGCCTTGTGGCTTTTGCTGACGGCGGTTGTTGCGCCTTTTGTTGGCGTTGTTCTTTTCTGCGCCAGCCTTCTCGCCTTGCTGTTTACCGCTTCCGTTCTCGGCCTGCTGGTCGCCCATGGGTTGCTGGTCTCCCTTGGCTTGCTTCTCGCTTTTGGGCTGTCTGTCTTTGCGTGTGTTGCGGCGGTTGCGCTGTTTGTTGGCTTTGTGTGAGGTGGCGTCGCGGTCCTTGCGTCGGTTGCTCTTGGCTGAGGCCTTGCGCTTCGAGGTTACGTACTCGGGTCCCTCGCCACAGCCCTCGGGCAGCGGGTTCTTGGTTATTTCCTTATCCAGGAATTTCTCCACTTGGCTGAAGGCGTACATGTCGTCCTCGTTGACAAACGTGATGGCTCGTCCGTCGCGGTCGGCGCGTGCCGTACGGCCAATGCGGTGCACATAGTCCTCGCAGTCGTGCGGCACGTCGTAGTTGATGACCATGGCGATGTCGTCGATGTCGATGCCTCGCGCGAGGATGTCGGTTGCCACAAGCACGTCGATCTGTCCGCTCTTGAACTTGAACATCATGTCGTCGCGCTGGGCCTGGTCGAGGTCTGAGTGCATCTCTCCGCTATTGATGTGGAGGCGTGTCAGGGCTTGGTTGATGCGCTTCACCTTTTGCTTTGATCCCGAGAAGATGATGACGCGCTTCAGGTCGCCAGCCTTGAAGATATCCTTGATGATGTCGAGTTTCTGCGTCTCGTAGCAGATGTATGCGCTTTGCTGGATCTTCTCCGCGGGCTTGCTCACGGCGAGCTTGATCTCCACGGGGTTTTTCAGCAAGCTTTGGGCCATCTTCTCTATGTCCTTGGGCATGGTGGCCGAGAACATGATGGTTTGGCAGTTTTGTGGGAGGTAGGAGGCAATCTTCATGATGTCTTCCGAGAAGCCCATGTCGAGCATGCGGTCGGCTTCGTCGAGGATGAAGAAGCTCACCTTCGACAAGTCGACGTTGCCGAGCGAGAGGTGCGAGATGAGACGTCCGGGCGTGGCTATGATGACGTCGGCTCCCAGGCGCATGCTCTTCAGCTCCTGGTCGTATCGGTTTCCGTCGTTTCCGCCATACACGGCCACGCTCGACACGTTGGGCACATAGTAGGCGAAGCCCTGCATGGCTTGGTCGATTTGTTGGGCCAGCTCGCGTGTGGGCGACATGATGAGGCAGTTGATGGCCTCCTTGGGATAGCCGCCGTCGTCGAGCATGGAGAGAACGGGCAGCAGGTAGGCAGCCGTCTTTCCGGTACCGGTCTGGGCCACTCCAAGCACATCGTTTCCTTTTAATATCTCTGGAATACAATTTTCCTGTACAGGTGTACATTCGTCGAAACGCATGTCGTAGAGTGCGTCGAGAATGTCGTCGTTTAAGTCTAAATCTGTAAATTTCATGTTTTCTAATTAGTTTGGCGCCTTGAAGTAGCAGAACCATGCCACTATGGCAAAAATAATGTTTGGCATCCATGCTGCCAGGATGGGCGGGAATCCCGCGTTGATGGCAAATGTAGCCGATACGGTTTGGAGCATGATGTAGGCAAAGCTCAGTCCGAGTCCTATGCCGAGGTACATGCCCATTCCTCCTTTTCGCTTTCTCGATGAGAGCGACGCTCCGATGATGGTAAGGATGAAGGATGCGAACGAGGATGCGATGCGTTTGTGGTACTCCACCTGATACTGCACCACGTTGCTTGAGCCTCGGTCGATTTGCTTCGAGATGTAGTCGTGCAACTCGGGCGACGTGAAGGTTTCCTGCTGTCCCTTCGAGTAAACGAGGTCGGTGGGCTCCATCATGATGAGCGAGTCTTTCTCGTCTCCGCTCGTGATGTGCTCGCGCAATCCTTTCAGTTGCCGCACCTTCCAGTTGCGCAGCTTCCAATGGTACTTTGAGTCGGAGATGGTGTCGTATTGCACCTCCATGGCCGTTAGGTGCGACACGAGTTTCTTGTTCTCAAACTTGTCCAAGCAGAAGCCGTAGCCCTTCTTCAGGTTGTTGTCGTAGTGCTGAATGTAGGCAATAACCCCTTGTGCCACTTGCAGTTGCACGTTTTCGGCCGATGTGTTCTTCTTTTTGTTCTTATACATCGTCTCGAAGTTTTGGCGTATCACCGTTCCGTGTGGGATGACGTATGCCGACAGATAATACGACAGTCCCGAGATGAGCACACACGATATCATGTAAGGCCTGAGCAGACGCTTGAACGAGATGCCTGTGGCCAGCATGGCGATGATTTCCGAGTTGCCCGCCAACTTTGATGTGAAGTAGATGACGGCGATGAACACGAACAGGGCCGAGAAGAGATTGGCGAAGTAGGGTACGAAGTTGGCGTAATAGTCGAACACGATGGCTTGCAACGGAGCGTGATACTGCGTAAACTTGGCCAGGTTCTCATTGACGTCGAACACGATGGAGATGGAAATGATCAGTAGGATGGAGAAGACATAGGTTCCTATAAACTTCTTGATGATGTACCAATCAATGCGCTTGATGTATCTGAACGGGTTGAGCCGTTTCATGAAGCTCAACCTCCTTCCCATCCATTTCAACACCGTTTGCAGCACCAGGGTGTGTGCGGCAATCCATGCGACGAGCCTGTGGAGCCATGCTGGATGCTGGCTTGCCCACCGTCTTGCCTTGTACACCCTTCGGTGCTTTCTAATCTTGCTGTAGCTTTTCATGCTTTTTGTTTAGATGCGTCTTCCCAGTTGGTCTACGACGCTTGCCTTCCATGTTGTAAAGTCGCCTTGGATGATGTGCTGTCGTGCGTCGGTCACGAGGCGCAGGTAGAATGCGAGGTTGTGTATCGACGCAATCTGCATGGCGAGCAGCTCACCGGCTTTGAACAGGTGGTGCAGGTAGGCCTTGGTGTAGATTTGGTCGGTGTGGCACCCGTCGGGGTCGATGGGCGAGAAGTCGGTTTCCCACTTCTTGTTTCGCATGTTCATCGTTCCGTTGTAGGTGAAGAGCATGGCGTTTCGTCCGTTTCGTGTGGGCATAACGCAATCGAACATGTCTACACCTCTTTCTATGGCTTCCAGGATGTTCTGTGGTGTTCCCACGCCCATAAGGTAGCGTGGCTTGTCCTTGGGCAGTATTTCGTTTACCACCTCAATCATCTCATACATCACCTCTGTGGGCTCTCCCACGGCCAGTCCGCCGATGGCGTTTCCGTCGGCCCCCTTGTCGGCCACAAACTTGGCCGCCTCGCGTCGCAGGTCCTTGTAGGTGCATCCCTGCACAATGGGGAACAAGGTCTGCTCGTAGCCGTAGAGCGGCTCCGTCTCGTTGAACCGCTTGATGCATCGGTCGAGCCATCGCTGGGTCATGGCCAGGCTCTTCTTGGCGTACTCGTAGTCGCTCTTTCCCGGCGGACACTCGTCGAGCGCCATCATGATGTCGGCACCTATGACGCGCTCCGTGTCCATCACGTTCTCGGGTGTGAAGAAATGCTTGGATCCATCGATGTGCGACCGGAACTCACATCCCTCCTCTCTCAGTTTTCTGATGCCTGTGAGCGAGAACACTTGGAAACCGCCCGAGTCGGTGAGGATGGGGCGCTCCCAACCGTTGAAGCCATGCAGTCCGCCAGCGGCGCGTAGCACGTCGAGCCCGGGTCGCAGGTAGAGGTGGTAGGTGTTGCCCAGTATGATTTGGGCCTTCACCTGTTCGCGCAGCTCGTCGAAGTGTACGCCCTTCACCGATCCGCACGTGCCTACGGGCATGAAGATAGGTGTCTTGATTTGTCCGTGGGCCGTGGTTATCAGTCCGGCTCGTGCGTCGGATGCGTTGTCGGTATGTTGTAGTTCAAACTTCATCATAAATCAATTTTGGTTTGATGTTGAGTTAAATGGGAGGAATCCTATTCGCTCGTCGTTCTTGCGCACAAACTCCAGGGGTTTGTCGACCAGTTCGTCGGTGAGCGCAATCTTCCACACCTCCAGGATGTTCTCCACATAGTGGAACGTCAGTCCGTTGCGGTAGTTTTCTGGGATTTCGTCGATGTCCTTGCGGTTTTCCTTGCACAGCACGATGTCGGTCATTCCGGCTCTCTTGGCTGCCAGTATTTTCTCTTTGATGCCTCCCACGGGCAGCACCTTTCCCCGCAGCGTTATCTCTCCCGTCATGGCCGTGTTTTTTCTCACCTTACGTTGCGTGATGGCCGATGCGATGGATGTGGCGATGGTGATTCCCGCCGATGGTCCGTCCTTGGGCGTGGCTCCCTCCGGCACGTGGATGTGTATGTCCCAGTTGTCGAAGATGCGGTAGTCGATGCCGAGCTGGTCCACATGCGCCTTCACATATTGCAGGGCGATCATGGCCGATTCTTTCATCACCTCGCCGAGGTTTCCCGTGAGGGTCAGTCGGCTTCCATGCCCCTTGTTCATGCTGGTTTCGATAAAGAGGATCTCGCCTCCGGCGCTGGTCCACGCCAGTCCGGTCACCACGCCAGCGTCTTCGTTTCCTTGGTAGGCGTCGCGGTAGAAGGGCGGTTTGCCGAGCAGGCTCTCCACCTGCGCTGGCTGCACCTTTTCGAAAGGCAGCTGTCCGTCGCTGGCATACATGAGCGCCATTTTGCGCAGGGCCTTGTTGATTTGCTTCTCCAACTGTCTGACGCCGCTCTCGCGGGTGTATTGTTCGATGATTTTCTCCAATGTGGCCTTGGTGAACGAAGGTTTTGTTTCGAGTTTTCCGAAGCCCGTGTTCTCCAATTCGCGCGGCACGAGGTGTCGCTTGCTAATTTCCACTTTCTCCTCGGTGACATATCCGGGCACCTCTATGATCTCCATGCGGTCGAGCAGAGGTGCTGGCAGGGTCGTTGGCGGTGGCTATGAAGAGCACCTTCGACAGGTCGTAGTCCACATCGAGGAAATTGTCGTGGAAGGCGTTGTTCTGCTCAGGGTCGAGCACCTCGAGCAGGGCCGACGAGGGGTCTCCGTTGATGGCGTTCTGTGTCACCTTGTCGATCTCGTCGAGGATAAACACGGGGTTCGACGATCCCGCCTTTTGTATGCTCTTGATGATGCGTCCGGGCATGGCTCCCACGTAGGTGCGTCGGTGTCCGCGAATCTCGCTCTCGTCGTGCAGGCCTCCGAGCGACACGCGCACATACTTGCGCTTCATGGCCGCGGCGATGCTTTTGCCCAGCGATGTCTTACCCACTCCCGGAGGACCGTAGAGGCAGAGGATGGGCGACTTGAGGTCGCCTCTGAGTTGCAGCACGGCCAGATACTCCAGTATGCGCTCCTTCACCTTCTCCATGCCATAGTGGTCGTGGTCGAGCACGCGCTTGGCGCGCTTGATGTCGAGGTTGTCCTCGGTATATTCGTTCCAGGGCAGGGCCACCATCTGCTGCAGGTAGTTGACCTGCACGCTGTATTCGGGGCTTTGCGGGTTGAACATGTCGAGCTTGTCGAGCTCCTTGGCGAAGGTCTTGGCAATCTCCTCGGGCCATTTCTTGTTTTTCGACTTTTCGAGCAGTTCTTTCTTCTCGGGCGATTTCTCGTCGCCTCCCAGTTCCTCCTTGATGTTCTTCATCTGCTGATGCAGGAAGTACTCGCGTTGCTGCTCGTCGAGGTCCTCGTGGGTCTTCTTGCGAATCTGGTTTTTCAGTTCCTGCAACTGTATGTCGCGGTTTTCGAGCTTCAGCAGCCCGATGGCGCGTTCCTCCATGTCGTCGGTCATGAGCAGCTCCATCTTTTCCTTCGGGTCGAAGGGCAGGCTGGTGCAGAGGAAGTTGATGAGCATCATCTCGTTGGAGATGTTTTTCAGCGTCATCAGCGTCTCGTTGGGTATGTCGTCGTTGCTCTTGATGAGGTGTGTGGTGGTGGCTCTCACGTCCTCCACGATGGCCCTCAGCTCCTCGCCGAGCACGTCGGGCACGACGTCGGAAACGGGTGTGGCCGTGCCCTTTAGGTAGGGGCGTGTGGCTGTGATGCTCTCAAGCCTGCAACGCCCGTGGGCTTGGAAGATGGCCGTGATGTTCTCGCTGCCAGGCATGTCGATAACGCGCACCAAGTGGGCGTAGACGCCCATGGCGTAGAGGTCTTTCTGCTTGGGTGCGTCGACCTCTGCGTCTTTTTGTGAGAAGATGGCGCAAATGGGGTCTTCCGATTTCGACAACTTGCGTATGAGACTGACGCTCGCCTTCCTTCCGATGAAAATGGGCACGAGCACTCCGGGGAACACCACCATGTTGCGCGTGGCGAGCACGGGCAGTTCCTCCGGGGCGTTCGACTCTAAGAGGGTGCTGATGTCGCCTTCATAGTCGGCGAACATCTGTATAGACGTATTTTGATTTTTATCCATTTGCTTACTCTATAAAAATGCTTTTTTCTTTCTACGTTACATTTAGCTTGCAAAGTTACTAATTTTTGGGCACATTATAGAAGGTGTGTTGCTAAAATATCGTGTCAACTGCCGAGCGAGAACAATAAATATGTAGAAAATACGTTAAAACATGAAAAAGTAAGGTTTACAACTATGCCGAAAGATGTTTTTTCGTTCCGTCAGTTTGATGTTCGCCAAGACCGTTGTGCCATGAAGGTGGGCACCGATGGCGTGTTGCTGGGCGCATGGGCTGAGGGTGGTCGCCGCATCCTCGACATTGGCGCCGGCACGGGTGTCGTTGCGCTCATGATGGCCCAGCGGTTTCCCGATAGTGTTGTGGAGGGTGTGGAGGCCGACGGGCAGGCCGCCTGCCAGGCTGCCGAGAACGCCCACGCTTTCGCCCGGGTGGCCATCCATCATGTGAGGTTGCAAGAGTGGGAGCCCGGCGAGCCTTACGATTGCATGGTAAGCAATCCTCCGTTTTTTATTGACAGTTTGAAGACTCCCAATTCGCAACGTACGCTGGCGCGCCATGATGTCGATCTGTCGTTTGCCGACATCCTTGCGTTTGCCAAACGCCACTTGACGCACGAGGGGGTGCTGAGCGTTGTCCTTCCTACAGAAGTGGTTGAGCGGTTTACTGAAACGGCTTATTTGTCAGGGTTTAGAATGTGCCGACAGGCTATGATCAAGACCACCGATCGCAAGCCTTTTAAGCGCCAGTTGCTCGCTTTCTCGAAAGACACCTCCCGTCGCTTTGAGCGCGCGGAACATTGTTTGATGGGTGCCGATGGCCAGCGCAGCGAATGGTACCATGACCTAACCAAAGCATTTTACGTTTTCTAATGTTGTATGTTGGATGGCTCTGCGGGTTGCATAGGCCTCCATTGGCTTTGCCGCTTTTACAACGAATGTCTTTTCCTTTAGCCTCAGACGGCGCAACAACGAATTTCCCGAATTTTCGAATTTTTTCTACGTTAGCTAAATTCGTTCAAATTGCTAATCGTAAAACGATTACATCAATTACCTCCCGTTGGTCGGTGGGGCTTCGCCGAGTCTCGTTAAAAAAGCAAATTCGTTGTTCTTTCTCCGCTGGCGCTACGAAAGCGGCAAAGCCGAGCGACCGCGTCTGAGCGTAAATCTCTCATCCCGCATGGCATCTGTGGGAAATAAAAAGCAACCCGAATGGCTTTTCCTTTTAGCCTCAGACGGCTTTCACTACGAATGTTATTTTCTTTTAGCCTTGTGCCTGTTTGCACCTCTTCGCCTCCCAGACGTGTGGCTTTCTGTTCACGTTCATGCCCGTTAGTGTGGGCCGCTCTGATCCGAGCCGATGCGAGCCGTGCGCAATGGGGGGCGCTGGTGTTACACGAGTGGCGATGGTTGGTGATGGGTGGTTGACTCATAGGACGGTGGTGTTGGTGGGTTGATGGGTGGTGTTGGTGACGATCGGTATCTTTTACATGTGCAAAGGTACAACAATGGGCGTTGGCAATCATACGTTTCGATACGATTCGATGCGTTTCGATACGATTTGGTTTTCATCATCTTCTGACGCTCCACGAGCTTTGCCAGCTCCTCGTCGTCGTGGGTGCGGAAGTCGCGGCAAAGGGCTTCCACGATGCTCGACAGTTGGCCCTTTCCGGCGCCACTATCTGCCACGAGATTGGCCATCATTCCGCTTGTTTCCTTCCACGAGAGGTCGGGATACGTAAATTCGGCTCCACTTACGTGCGCTCCAAGGATAGGGAAAAGCAGGGGAACGATGGGCTGGTGCATGTCTTTCGACACTTGCGAGGGCAAAAGAGCCACGCATTCGAGTCCGCGACCGAGGTTTGGCATCTTCGGGGCGGTGGTTTTACTGATATCGTACTTCATTTTCTTCTTTTATTTTAAAGTTTAAACTGTTGATAATGAGCCTTTTAGAGAGAGTGAGGGTGTTGGGATTCTTCCAATTCCAGTTCTTCCAATTAGTTTTCAAGGGTGTGCGTTTTGCTTCTTTATATATCTAACTATCTAATAATTAGTTAGTTAGATAGTCTATAGAGAGGGGGTTGGAATGTGCATGCCCTTATTGGAATATGGAAGATTTGGAATATTGGAAGATTCGTATTATCCAGATTGGCGTAAACTTAGCTCTGCTCATTCCTCTCCGAGGCCATGGGCGAAGCCGCTCGCCACCTGCGTGAGCTCGTCGGCAGCCCTTCGGCAGAAACTCGGCGACGGTGGGACAGCCCGTTTAGCTCACGAGTAGGCTTCATGGTTTCATGTTTTATTAAGGTGGTTCAAACATGCGCAGGATGGGCTTATGGAAAACAGAACCGATGAAATGGGGGCTTTTTTGAGGTCGATGGCGCAAATATGTCCATTTGGGTGGAACAAATCGTTCGTTTCATGGAACGATTGTTGCAATGAAACATAATTCTACCTTTATGAACGATTTGTTGCAGACAAGAATGGTCATTTAGTGTATCTTTGCAATCGAAAACAAACGAAACGAATATAAGGGGCATGGATATCCTGCATAGATGCAAGGAGCCGTGCCGACAAACTCCTTTACGAAGAGGGTTTGGTAAAACAGGATAGATGATAAGTTTTTAGGTTAATGATAATAATTAGGTTATTAGTTTGATTTAGGTAATTAGAATTTGGTAGGCTATTAGTTGGATTTGGTAAATTAAGGTTGGTTTAGGTAATGATAGTTTCAATAAGGTACATGTAGTTTTCTTGTGAAAGAAGTTTGTACGTCAGGATTAAGAATTTTCAATAGGGATTAGTTTCTTAAGGTAAAAAGATCGTTTCTGGATAGCATTTTCTCAATCTCCATTATTTTATTCACCATTCTCCATTCCCCAATACCACATTGAGCCCAAATCGGCCATTAGATTTCAATTCTCGTTAGTGTTCAAGAAACCTTCCACACCAGAGAAACAGGCGACAGGCAAGGCGACACGAGGAAGTCCCAAGTATTTAAGAATGTTAAATAGCGCGGCAAATGCATTAAAAAAAGAAACGACCCGTCGCCTTTCCAAATATTCTTGCTATCTTTGAACAATCATTGATTATGGCATGAAAACGAAAGCAAAGACCTACATATTATTATTTATAATCACCTTGGCACCTTTTGCGGCTATGGCCCAGAAAATATCGTTGGGCTCTTGCACCATCGAGGAGCAAGGCGTGAAGGGCGTGTACAAAGGCGAGATGGCGTCTGGCAAACCTTATGGAAAGGGAAGCGCCCTCTACGAAAACGGCAACAACTATGAAGGGCAGTTTGTGAAGGGCAAGCGCCATGGCTACGGCACCTTCACCTTCGCCGATGGTGAGAAATATGAAGGCGAGTGGGTGCTGGGCCAGCAGAACGGGCGAGGCACCTATTATTTCAGCAACAACAACAAGTATGTGGGCCTTTGGTACCGCGACTACCAAGAGGGGCATGGAGTGATGTATTATTTCAACGGCGACAAGTACGACGGCAACTGGTACCACGACATGCGCCACGGAAAAGGCAAGTACACCTACGCCAACGGCGCCTTCTACACAGGCCAATGGAAGAACGACAAGAAGGAGGGCAAAGGCTTCTTCGACTGGGGCGACGGCACCACCTATGAGGGCGAGTGGGCCAACAACCAGCGGTGTGGCTATGGCGTGAACCGATATGCCGACGGCGATGTTTACAAAGGCCAATGGAAAGACGATATTCAGCAGGGCCGTGGCATCTACGATTTCCAGAATGGCGACCGCTACGAAGGCGACTACGACCAAGGAGAGCGTACGGGCGAAGGCATATTCAAGTATGCCAACGGCGACCGCTACACAGGCCACTTCAGCGACGGCGAGCGCGAGGGACAGGGCTCGTTTGTCTGGGCCAATGGCGACCGCTACGAGGGCCTGTGGAAAGACGACCTGCTCAACGGTCATGGAAAGCTGACAAAGAAAAACGGCGACGTCTTCGAGTGCGACTTCGTGAATGGCAAAATCGATGGGCAGGTCATCATACACTACGCCAACGGAACCCGTTTCAAGGGCACATACAAGAATGGCCAACGCAACGGAAAGGCCATCGAGGAGACCAAGGACGGAAAGCGCTTCGAGGGATCGTATGTGAACGACAGGCGCGACGGCAAGTTTGTGGAGAAAGACCGCAACGGAACCATCCTCTTCACCGGCCATTATGAGAACGGCCGTCGCTTCAACGACCAATAAGGCAAGCAAGAACGCAATCATTTTAAAATACCAACTATGATTATTGACACACTTGACAATCTGGCTCGTTACGAGTCGCTCTATCCGCTCATAGCGGAGGTGGTGGCCTTCATGAAAAACCACGACCTGGAGAGTCTCGAAGCCGGAATGCATCCCATCAAGGGAGAGGTTGCTTATGTGAACATCCAGATGGCCAAAGGCAAGACGGAGAACGAGGCGGCCATCGAGTATCACCGCAAGATGATCGATATCCAGCTGCCCCTGGAGACCGACGAGCGCTACGGCTACACGCCATTGGCCGACCTGCCAGAAGCCCACTTCGATGAGAAGAACGATTTTGCCCTGTTGCCCGGCGTGCGCCCACAAACCATTTTCAACGTCAAGAAAGGGCAGTTTGTGCTTTTCACACCCCAAGACGGCCATGCGCCTTGCATCGCCGACAAAGAGCAGTTCAAGAAAGCCATATTCAAAATAAAAGCTTAAACATCATATCTATATCAAACTATGACAGCAAAGAAATTATCGGTCAAAGCGACGCCTAAGCACATTGGCATCGTGGCCAGCGACCCTTACCTCGAACCTTATGAGGCCGCCATCCGTGGTCGACACGAGCACGCATTGTGGAAAATAGGCCAGCTTACACGAAACGGCAGGCAAACCCTTTCCGATTTCGCCAATGGCTACAAATATTTTGGCCTGCACAAAGTGCCGCGTGGAGGATGGGTCT
>OGIM01000187.1_pt1 | contig 26537 bp, 15 predicted proteins | sample 1571801 | NCBI WGS metagenome assembly OGIM01 (sample SAMEA2582106, study PRJEB24529) | metagenome | biome: Human gut stool | place: China | collected 2011
GTACAAAGATAAAGAGAACAATGCCTTATGCGGGATGTCGCTGTCGCGTCTTTATCGGGAAACTATACGTAATTGCCACTTTGTCTTCGGTAATCAGAAAAAGAAGAACTGGAATTTTAATAAATATTATTTCTCTGGAAACGGGGATTTTTTATAAGCGATATGACGAGTTGAACATTATATTTTTATAATGATTATATGAGATTAAAGAAATCTGCCATAAAGACAGATTTCTTTAAAAGATAATTAGAGATTTGCGACGTTATGATAAACTTTTTGAACATCGTCGTCATCTTCAAGGGCATCAACAAGCCCTTCAAAGATTTCTAAATCTTCTGGGGAAAGCTCAACTTCAGATTGAGCAATCATTTCTAATTCTGTTGTTGAGAACTCAGTGATTCCAGCTGCTTTTAGAGCCGCGATTCCTTTATGAAGGTCAGTAGGTTCAGTATAAATAACAATGTTACCTTCTTCTTCAGTCACATCACGAACATCAACTTCAGCTTCAAGTAAAATTTCAAAAATATGGTCAGGGTCTGTTCCTTTAAATACAATCACACCCGTATTGTCAAACATATAGCTGACAGAACCTGCCGCTCCGATATTGCCGCCTTTTTTATTGAAAATTGTGCGAACGTTAGCAATCGTACGGTTAACATTTGAAGTCAATGTCTCGGCGATAATCATTGAGCCATTAGGACCAAAGCCTTCATAACGTCCCTGCACGAACGTTTCATCTCCGCCGCCTTTGGCTTTATCAATTGCTTTATCAATAACGTGTTTTGGAACTTGTGCCTGCTTTGCACGTTCAATAACGAATTTTAAAGATGTGTTTAATTCTGGATCGGGTTCACCTTGTTTGGCAGCAGCATAGATTTCTACACCGAATTTTGCATAAATTTTAGACGTTGCACCGTCTTTAGCCGTTTTTTTAGCAACAATATTGGCCCATTTACGTCCCACTGGAATGATCTCCTCGAAAATTTATTTACATTACTGGTAAATCGTTAACATGTGTTAATTCGGCATATTATATCATAACAGGAAAAATCTCGTCTATTAGAAATAAAAATATTCTAAAGTCATAATATTATATTTAATTTTATATAAACTTATATTGTTGGTGGGATTTTTTATAATTGTGTTTTGAAAGCATACTTGCTTTTAATATGTGGAAATCATTAAGACGATAATAAAACTCGTATCCGCCCAAGGAAGCAAACAGCCCACGATTATTGCAGGCTATTTGCCAGGTGTCTTACTTACTCCTTCACATCTATTTCTGATGAGAAGGTTCAGAACTTATTATCGGAACGGCGGCTCATTAAAGGTTCGTAATTTACGCGAATGCAGTCGGTCGCCTTCTGCGCGCAGCAAATCGATCGCCCGAATGCCAATTTGCAGATGTTCGGAAATAGCGCCTTCATAAAAACGGTTAGCCTGGCCGGGAAGTTTAATCTCACCATGCAACGGTTTATCTGAAACACACAGTAGTGTCCCGTATGGCACGCGGAAACGATATCCTTGCGCGGCAATGGTTGCACTTTCCATATCAATTGCTACGGCCCGGCTTAAGTTAAAACGAAGTGCAGAAGCTGAGTAACGTAATTCCCAGTTCCTGTCATCTGTGGTTACCACAGTACCAGTACGTAGCCGCTGTTTGACTTCCTCACCGGGCCTGCCGCTCACCAGCTTGGTGGCGTCATAAAGCGCACGTTGCACTTCAGCAATGCTCGGAATAGGAATATCGGGCGGCAGAACCGCATCAAGAACGTGGTCATCGCGTAAATAAGCGTGTGCAAGTACATAATCGCCAATGGCCTGACTTTCACGTAATCCGCCACAGTGACCAATCATCAACCAGACATCCGGGCGTAGCACTGCCAGATGATCGCAGATGGTTTTAGCATTTGACGGTCCCACGCCAATATTCACCAGAGTAATACCCTGACCATCGGCGGTAATTAAATGCCATGCTGGCATCTGATGTTTTTTCCATGCAAGGTCGGAAATGGCTTCTTCTGGCGCTTCGGTTTCGGCGGTGATCCAGTTCCCGCCAGCACAAGAAAGGGCAATGTAGGGACTATCAGGATCGAGGATCTGGCTGCATCCCCAACGAACGAATTCATCCACATAACGTGTGTAGTTGGTAAACAAGACGAACGGCTGAAAATGTTCAACTGGCGTACCGGTATAATGGCGCAACCGTGCGAGGGAAAAATCGACGCGGCGCGCATCAAAATGCGATAGCGGGGAGAATTCAGTTGGATGATAAATGCCGTCTGCAGTTTCATCGCCAATTTGCGCCAGTTCTGTTGTCGGGAAGTAGCGAGTTAACCCAGCGCTCATTGAGCGATCAAGTGTCAATTCAGAGCCATCGATGACATAAGGATAAGGGATTTCATGCTGCGAGGGTTGCACAGAGATATGCGCACCATAATCCTGATACAGCAACGTAAGTTGTTCATTAAGATACGAACGAAAGAGAGTAGGGCGAGTAATCGTGGTGGTGTAGCTGCCTGCGTGAGTAAAACGACCAAATGCGCGCGTTTTGGGGGGATTGGTTGTGCTACCGTCCCAGGTTACGGTCAGTGATGGATAGACAAAAAGACCTTGTTTGCGGGCGTTTTCATCAGGTAATTCGCCACTTGTAATATAGTTGCCAATGGCGTTGCGTAATGCGACTACAGATTGCTCATACAGCGCGTCGAGTTTATCCAGTGCCTGAGCTGGGGTCAGACCGGAGCCCTTATTATTCATGTGTGTCTCCTGTTCCATACAATTACCGCACATCCGATAGTATGTCACAGGAATGTGAAACAAAAGTGTAAGGCGAAGATCGGATGATCTTCGCCAGACTATCAAGCGCGTTGATTGTCTTTCATCAACAAAGCGGTCATTGCAGAAATCAGACATCCAGCCAGCAAATAAATGGCGACGCTATGCCAGTTCCCGGCAAAGTAAGTGATGAGTGCAGCGGCAATAAAAGGTGTAAATCCACCGCCAACCACACTGGCAACCTGATAACCGACTCCAGCGCCACTATAGCGATAACTGGCACCAAACATTTCGGTAAACATCGGTTGTTGCACACACACCACCATGTCATGCGCAATGTTTGCCAGCATGATGGAGAAGAAAACTATCCAGAAAATAGATTGTGCTTCAAGCGCCATAAAGAAAGGAAATGCGCTCAACGTTCCGATTAACGCACCTGTGATATAAACCCTGCGGCGACCAAAACGATCGGCAAGCCAGGCAAAACAGGGAATTGTCAGGCAGCTTAATCCACCTACCAGCAAACCAATATTAAGGAAAAGTTCGCGCGGTAACCCCATATTCTGGGTTGAATAATTAAGTGCAAAGGCAGTAACGATGTACATCGTCAGCAACTCGCACAGTCGTAGCGCAATAATCTTCAGGAAAGCACCGGGATGTCGTAACAGCGCTTCGATAACCGGGATGCGTTTTTTGGCGGCCGCTTGATTATGTTGCTGTTGTTCGAATTCCGCGGACTCCTCCATGCCATTGCGCACCCACAATGCTCCCAGTACCAGTACGATGCTAAACAGGAAAGGAATGCGCCAGCCCCAGCTTAAAAACTGTTCGTCAGTCGTCATCATACTGATCAATGAAACCAGTCCGGTTGAAAGCAGTAAACCTACACCGTAGCCAACTTGTACACCGCTACTGTAAAAGGCTTTTTTATTTTTCGGTGCACTTTCAACGGAAAGCAACGCCGCGCCTCCCCATTCGCCGCCGACGGCAAATCCCTGAATGGCACGCAGCGTCACCAGTAAAATAGGTGCCCACCACCCAATGGTCGAGAATGAAGGAAGAATACCAATCAAGGCTGTCGCGATGCCCATCATCCAGACGGTCAGCATTAACATGCGCTTACGTCCCAGTCGGTCGCCAAAGTGACCGAAAATGACACCGCCGAGCGGACGGAAAAGGAATCCGACGCCAAAGGTGGCAAATGCGGCGAGCGTTCCCATCGCCGGGCTTACTTGCGGGAAAAACTCGCGATTAAACACCAGTGCGGCGGTGATGCCATAGAGTAAAAAATCATACCAGTCGACGACGGCACCAGCGAAACTGCCTAACGCAGCTCGTCGGGCGCGACTTAACGAAAGCGTCCCTTCATCGGGACGAGTGGAGATGAGCGTGGAGTCCATAATGATCCTGTTTGTACTGTCTTTTTATAATTAGTATGGAAAAGGTAACTCACATTGCCGTCGATCTATAAACGAACCTTATGAGACTACCTCGACAGAGCGCATCTGCAAATGATTTTATGGCTGATTAGCGGCAACATGAAAAATTCGCTGGAAGATGAAAGCGCAGGAGTTGCTGGTGTTGTTTAAGGATTAAGCAGAGGACCCACAGGTTAGAGATATGAAACATAAAAGTCCGCATATGCACAAAATGGCACCCTGATGAGTCTGATAGACTGCATTGCATTATAACCAGTAGGGAGGCGAGGTTAGGTATGTTTTTAGCATCATTGTTGAGACGTATTGCATTTAGTTACTACGATTATAAAGCTTATAATTTCAATATTGAAAAAACAGACTTTGTTGTCATCCATATTCCCGATCAGATTGGCGATGCTATGGCCATCTTTCCTGTTATTCGGGCGCTTGAATTGCATAAAATTAAGCATCTTTTAATTGTAACGTCGACAATTAATTTAGAAGTCTTTAATGCGCTTAAACTTGAACAGACTAAATTAACATTAGTCACAATGACTATGCAGGATCACGCAACATTAAAAGAAATAAAAGATTTAGCAAAGAACATAACACAGCAATACGGTACGCCGGATCTTTGTATAGAGGCGATGCGTAAAAAGAACCTGAAAACGATGTTATTTATCAGTGAGTTGAAAGCAAAAACGAATTTTCAGGTTGTTGGTATAACCATGAATTGCTACTCCCCTTTGTGCAAGAACGCGTCCCGTATGGATCAGAAACTCCGGGCTCCCGTACCCATGACATGGGCATTTATGATGCGTGAGGCGGGTTTTCCAGCAGTCAGGCCAATATATGAATTGCCACTAAGTGAGGATGTACTCGATGAGGTGCGCGAGGAAATGCGATCGTTAGGATCTTACATTGCGTTCAATTTAGAAGGTAGCTCGCAGGAACGTACATTTTCATTATCGATTGCAGAAAATCTAATAGCAAAAATTCAAAGTGAAACAGATATGCCAATAGTGATCGTTCATGGACCCAAAGGTGAAGATAAAGCCAGGGCATTAGTGGATTGTTATAATAATGTCTACCGTTTATCCTTACCACCCTCGATTAAACGTTCAGCAGCAATCATAAAAGATGCTTATATCGCAATAACTCCTGACACCTCAATATTACATATGGCAAGTGCCTATAATACCCCTGTTGTTGCAATTTATGCTGATTACAAAACGCGATGGCCCGCAATGGCCGATGTCTCGGAGTCAGTCGTCGTTGGGCAAAAAATTGACAATATAAGTCTGGATGAATTCGCAAAGGCATTAAAAAGTGTTTTGGCGAGAATATGAGACAGTACTTATGCATAGTAATGCCGATCTGTTATGAACGGTGGTGTCATCAATACTCTGAGGCTGGTCAATCATCACAGAAAACCAGCCTTTAGATCAAAGCAGTACTCACCGAAAATGATCATAGTCACATCGAACGCGATTCTGGCGGTGCCGCATTTTTATTTATTCATTTTCTGTGAGAGAAGGGCTAGTTCTGTAGAGGGAATGTAAAAAAGAGTGCCCCGAATGGAACACTCTTTAAGAAATTATAACGGAAAATCACAGGTTTTTATAACATGTCGCATAAGCAAACCCAAGCTTTTCAAATACGCTTTGATCACCTGTTGCCAGGGAAACTACGTATTGTTCGCTTGAGTTTGCGGGACTAGATGACCAATACATATTTGATTGAAAACCAGCGTCAGTCGTGTAATGCCCCATATCTCCCCATTCACTGTACAGTGACCCGATGCCTCGGGAACTACAGTGGTTTAAATAGTTTGCTCTGGGGAGCGTGTAGCCATTGCTGCTGCAAAAATTTTCAGCAAGGCTGTATATCATGAAAGCCTCGCCGGCGTTCACCCACCAACTCTTCACACGGATTTCGTATACATAGCTAGGGCCTCCTGATTTTGGCGTCGCCGTAATCCTTTCCGAATTGCTGCCGACATTTTTAAATGTCACTTTACCGGTAGCATCAACATCGACCCAGGAGGCAGAGCTTGAAAACTCATAATCAGCCGCCGTTTTTCCTGGGGCAAAGTTGTCATTATTCAACTGATAATACGCCCCGGTGAACCCCTGCGAAGGGAATGTAGTTGTCGGTAGGTCAGTACCATTGACTGATACTGTACCGCTCATTATTTTGTCTTCTGCGCGAGTGAATTGTATTGTGGTACTCAGACCAGCTTGATGAACACCATTCAATACAGGGATCAGCGTTGCGATACCCTCTCCGCCTCCTGTAACAGTGGCTTTGTAATCACCGTTGATATTTAGACTGTAATCAATTGCGCTAATTTTTATATAGGGCACGTTAGTACCTGATTGCACAAATTCCATCCCTTCAGAAACTTTGATCGGATTGCCTGATATATCGTGCAGAACAAGACGTAATTCAGCACTATCGGTATAGTCCCCTTTCAGTGATGACCGATTGCTCTTAAGGACGGACTGCGAGGTGTCTGCCGGGCCAGCCACCAGCGTTATATCTACTGTTTGCATTCCACCAGCGGTCGTGACTGCGCTTACCGTGACGCTACCTGTCATCGCTCCTTTCACGCTTGTTGTCGCGATTCCGTTTTGATCGGTCACCGCTGTTAATGACGTTAATGTGGCAGAGCCGCTTTTTAAGGCGAAGTACACAGTGAGACCTTCGATCAGGTTACCACTGCCATCCTCAACCGTTGCCTTTAAGGTACTTAAATCAGTGTTGGTGGCGGCGATAGTCGATGGATCAGCGATAAAGCTAGCAACATGGGCGGTGCTTGAGTTGCCAGTGACTTTCACGGTTGTCTGTGTCTGTATTGTTACGCCGTTATGGAAAGATGCAGTCACCGTATATGTACCGACTTTATTGCTGGTCAAAACGACTGGAGCCTGACCTGAAGAGTTAGTTCTCACTTTTCCGCCACTTAACGTCGCCCCTTCTGGCGTTACGCTAAAGTTGATGACCTGACCCTCCACTGGAGTGCCATTTGCAGAGGTTAGCGTTGCCGTCAGAGTAGCGCCTGTAGGGGCATAGACACCGATAAGCGGACTGGACGCCGTGAGTGTCAGTTTTTCATCAATAGCCTCCAGTTGTTTCTCAAGTGAGGCTCCATTCGGCAGGGATGCTTTCACCATATACGAACCGTTTCTTTCGGGCGTCATGGTGACCTCGGCTACACCCTGCGTATTAGTAGAGACCGTATTCTGGCTGATGATCATTTGCGAGGATGGCTCTGCACTGAATGTCACGGGTTGATGCGCAACCGGGTTGCCAAACTGGTCGTTAACGTGAGCTTTAACTGCTACGTCTTGTGCGACCATTACCTGACCTTCCGGTATCTCCAGACTGGTAATCGTCGCAGAATTAACATCTGCACTGGCATTCAGTAATCGCGAGATGACTTCAGTAGGTTTATCTGCCAGAGAGGCTGAAACTGTTTTCAGTCCGACCTCGGTGCTTGTCACAAGAATTTCAGCGAAACCCCGATCATCCGTTTCAACGCTGGTGCTGCTTAGCGTGACGGAGGTTCCGCGGAAATTAACTTTTATGCCTTCTACCGGGTTGCCGTTAGCGTCAGTGACGCTTGCCGTCATGGTTGCGCCCTCGGTCGTGCTGACGACGAATGAGTATACAGAGGTTAAGGAGGCTAGTTTTGCGGTACCAGCATCGGCAATCAAAGTCACCTGTTTCGTATCACTGACACCATAATTGTTCACGCTAACTGTCACGGGGTAGGTGCCGGATTTTGTACCGCTCAGTGTAACTTCAGCCTTGCCGTTGATATCAGTAATGGCGGAACCGCCTTGTCCGAGAGTAAAGCTTGCGCTCACATCTGCCGGTAGCGTGAATGTCACCGCCTCATTGGCTAACGGGTTGCCGTTTCCATCAGTCACTGTTGCCTGCAGCCTGGTCATCCCGACGTTATTAGCGATAAAATTGTCCTCGGTAACGTTAAGATTAACCTGCGCAGTGAGCGTATCCGCAATAAAGTTCACCACCAACTGCTCACTCTTACCGCCAGTCATCGATGCTGTAACAGTATGAGCGCCTGCTTTTGTACCTTTCAGCGTGACTTTCGCTTTGCCTTCAGCATCAGTAATCACTTTACCGCCATCGCTCAGCGTGAAGTTCGCCTTCACATCTTCCGGCAGAGTAAATGTTACCTCAGTGTTGGCTATCGCATTGCCCTCTGTATCAGCGACTGTTGCTGTTAGTGTCGTGAGATCGTTATTGTCGGCAATCACCGGATCCTTCGAGGCTGCCAGCGTGATTTCAGCATTCGCGACGTTCGGCACATAGGTCACTGTTTGTTGCATCGAATCGCCATTTTCGAGGGTTGCCGTCAATTGATAAACCCCGGCTTTTGTAGCGGTAAAGCTTGCGTAAAAATTGCCGTCGTGGTTGGTAGTATATATAGCGTTATTACTGGGGGTCACGCCTTCACTTGGTGAAACGCTGAGGGTTACCTCCTGCTGGGGGACACCGTTGCCGTAATTATCCTTCACCTCAATATACAGACTGGTTGTCTCGCCTGCGGAGACTGTATCAAAAAGTGCCTGTAGCAAGGTGAGATGTGCCGTAGACGCATCAGCGTTGACATTAATTGATGTGCTAAGCGTGGAGCTACCATTTTCCAGACTGGCCTCAACGGTATCCGGTCTCGCTCCTGATTCTATCGAGGAGCGGGTATTGGTATAAGTGACGGTAGCCTTACCCTGTTCGTTCGTCACGGCTTGACCGCCGTTCGTCATTTCGGCTGTCGCTGCGTTGCTGGTGAAGTTCACAGTCACACCTTTCACCGGAAAGCCATTATTATCAACGACTGTGGCGGTGATGACGCTGCCGGAGCTGTTCTGCGGGGTACCGGCGATTATGCTGTCTGGGACAGGCGTCAACTCGATAATTTTTGCCGCCGCTGTGTCGCCAATAAAATGCACAGTTTTGTTGTCGCTGGCACCATTATTAGCCAGTGATGCAGTAACCGTCTTCTCACCAAAGGCAACGCCTGCGAGAGTGGCCTGCGCGATGCCAGACTCGTTGGTATTACTTACTCCCGGGGTCAGGGTGAGTCCTGAAGAGGCTGAGCTGAATGTTACCGGAAGATTATTCACCTCATTGTCGAACTGATCTTTAACCGTTGCAGTTAGCGTTGCGCTATCGACGCCATTACCTGTGATCTCATCTTTTGATATCTGCAGGACAACCTGAGCCGAGGCTTTGTCCGCCACAAATGTTACCGGCTGCGAATCACTGGTATTGTTATTACCCAGCGTTGCGGTAACCGTATGCGTGCCCGCTTTTTTACCTTTCAGCGTGACATGCGCTTCCCCATTGGCCTGAGTGATGGCAATACCGTTATTTTCAAGGGTAAAGTTTGCCGCAACGTCCTGTGGCATGGTGAAGTTTACCGTTATCCCCGCCACCGGATGATTCGACGGATCTTTCACTGTTGCTGTCAGAGTTGTCTCATCCACGCCATTCCCAATGATTTCCGCTTTCGATGTTTGCAAAACGACAACCGCTCTGTCTTTATCCGCCACGAACGTCATTGGCTGTGCATCGCTGACATTGCTGTTAGCCAGACGAGCCATGATCATATGCGTGCCCGCTAACGTGCCGGTCAGGGAGGCGATTGCAACCCCGTTACTATCCGTCATGCCTTTTCCTCCGTTGCTAATCGAGAACTTACTTGCGACGTCGTTTGGCACAGAGAAGGTGATTTCTTTATCTTTTAGTGGGTTGCCATTTTTATCCTGCAAGGTTGCAGTCATATATTGCGGAGCTGTGTTGGTGACGGTGATATCACCTGAAGGCACACTGAGGGTCAGGGCAGCAGTACTTTGATCACCGATAAAATTCACCTGTTGATTAGCCTGGGAACCAGAGCTCACAGAGGCCGTAACCCTATAATCACCATTTTTCAAACTGGTCAGCGTAGCTGTGGCGATCCCGTCGTGGCTATTCACTTCGGTTTGGCTCAGTTTCGCCTCTGCTGAATTAACATTGAAAGTAACCATGACGTCATTGAGCAGGTTGCCTTTTGCATCCCGGACGGTCGCGGTCATTGTGACGCTGTCATTGCCGTCAGCAACCACTTCATTTTTCGACTTCTGCAGATCAACCTGCGCGGTACTCGAGTCGCCGACAAAACTGACGATTAACGTTTGTTTCACGCCATTTTCAAGGGTGACTTCAACCGTGTTGTCTTCCTGCTTACTACTTTTCAGATCAAAAGTCGCCAGACCATTAACATCCGTTTTTGCGGTGTTTTGATTGTTGAAGGAAGTTGCCGATCCGCTTAATACCGCAAACGTGACGGTATGATCATTGATTGGGTTGCTTCCTTCATCAGCGACATTGACCGAGACGGTGTTTGCTGCATTCTCATTGGCGAGCACACCATTATTGCTGGCAGATAATGTCGCAATTTTCGCTGACTGCGGGTTGGCGTCGATGATAAATCCAGCGGTATGCAAATCTTCATTCCAGTTTTGCATTAATAGCTTCGCAGTAAGTCCACTGCCTTTGGTATAGGCGGTATAGGTCGCCTTATAGACGCCATCTGCGGTTTCTTTCCAGTCTGTAGTGACTCCTGGTTTCACGTTGTCGATGCTGACTGCGTTATTCAGTTGCTGTTTTTGTTCCTTAACAGGTTTGTCATTTTCATCTCTCAGTTCTACCGTCACCTCGATAGGATTGCCGGAGAGATAACGGTCCTTATCAATCTTAATTGACGAGTGAGTTCGGGATGACGAAACAGAAATGATATTCACCACGGCGGGGGCTTTAGCCGCATCCACACCATTCAGCTGTGGCATCAGCGTCAGCGTGCCAGACATCGCTCCTGTGGTCAGGATCTGGGTATAGCTTCCGTCACCATTATCTTTCCAGTCAGAAAGGGTGATGTCCTGAACACCTTCGTGACGCGTCGAGAGCACCAGCCCGACAACAGGATTACCTGCTGCATCATGCGCAATAAAAGTCAGTGTGGCGGTTGAATGGGAATCCGCGTTCAATGTTTGGGTACTTAACGATACCGAGGAATCTTTCTGGCTTAGCGTAGGTGCCTGAACGACCACCATGCTCTGTTCACGATTCGACAAATTGCCTTTGACATCTTCGGCGGTGACTTCAATCGGCCAGGTGTTATCGGTTTCTGGCGTACTGGTGAACCGGTAAGCCGGCAGGGTAACCAGAATATCTTTACCCGTTGTGACCACTTTGCCACCGGCAGCTTCCAGTGCGGTGGCTTCGACGTTATAGCCTTTCAGGGCATATTTGGTTTGTAGCGACGAAACCAGTGATTTCACTTCTCCTGACTTCCCTGTCACGGGGTCTGTCAGGGTCAGGCGAACCAGTTCTTTTTTGCGATATTCCAGAACGATATTGTTGTTGCGATCCACCAGATCATAACGGCTGCCTGCAAGGCTACGCCGTGCAGCGACTTCATTCGGGTCAAGCTGTTTCTGCATTGCGCTGCCAGGTTGCCAGGTAAAATCGACGGCAAAACGGGTGTCATTTTCGCCCTGTTTACCCTGGCGTTGCTCCGCGCTGAAGGTCATCAGCGGGAAGGGGGTATAGTTAAGTCCAGCGGTTATGGCATGAGGATTACTTTGCCGATCGTCTTTATCGAACAGGGCCACTTCATCGCCATAATACTGTTCATAGACCAGTTTACCGCCAAGGTGCGGCCAGGCGGGTAGCCAGCTTTCTGCGCGTACATCCCAGCCATTGGCCGGGCGTGCTTCATAATCGTTGTCCAGTTCAGGTGCGCTGCGCCAGTTGGTCAGTCGCAAATAGCCGTTACTGCTTAATTTTAGATAGTCGCGCCAGTACTCCGCGCCAATGCCGGCGCGGGAGTGGTAACGGCTAAGATCGTGGTCGAAAAAGAAGTTGATGCCCGACATCCATGTGGGAGTGAAATGACGCCAACCTAAGCCGTTGTTAATCTGCGTACGCTCGTCAGTACGATGGAGAGTATGCTGACTGAAAAAGAGATTATCAGGCGTTTCATACCACGGATGGAGAAAATCGAACTGGGAGTTCTTCAGGCTAAAATCCTCATCCACGCCCAGCGTGATTCTTGCGGTACCGAAGCGGCTTAACCAGTCTGTCATTGCGCCTGAAGCCTGAGAAGAGGCCCATCCACGCGCCATATTTGCCGCTTGCTCGCTGTTCATATCTTCGGCGAGCAGAGACCCGATTTGCTGTGAAGTACTGGCTATCTGTTGCTCGAGGTTGTCACTGCTATTACCCGGCGGCGGGGTTAATTTTTTTCACTAACTTGTGCCGGGACATCCAGTTCATCACCCTGGCGGACATTATCAAAACCTCGAGCAAACGTACGAAATTGGTTGAGTTTGCGTAACTCAGCCACCGAAATACCGAAACGTTCGGCAACGCTTTGGGCCGATTCCAGCGCTCCTAGGGTGTAGGGCACCGTATTGGTATTTGCAATGGCGATTTGTGCAGGAACTGGTTGTTGGATTGCGGCGTTTACCACACCTTGTGCTGCCGCAGCCATAGGGAACACAAGTTGAGTTACCAGGCAGATACCCGCAGTTAAGCGGCGTAGTTTGATACCCATCCCGCATAAGATTTGTCGGTCATTTATTTCTTCTCCACTTCTCTTCTTCGTAGCCATGCTTACCTTCCCTGAACGAGCTAACATAAATGCGCCCTTTCTAGCACAGCGAAAAAATGTAAATCCTGATAGCAATATGATTGAAAATTAATAACTTTTCGTTAGGCAGTTTTGGGTGTGAGTTGCAAGAGGGGAGACTACTGAATTACTCAAGTTTTATAATCGAGGGGAAAATGGTGATGGCGCCATAGCAAAACGCCCTCAACCATAAAGGTCGAGGGCGCTTAAGATGTCAAAACCCGCTATCCGTTGGAAAACAATGCTCAATTAAGGTCAGTGACATTGCGCTAAAAAAGCGAATTTTTAGAATTTGGCTCCTCTGACTGGACTCGAACCAGTGACATACGGATTAACAGTCCGCCGTTCTACCGACTGAACTACAGAGGAATCGTGTGAACGGGGCGAATATTACTTATCGGTACCTTGTCTGTCAACACTAAATTTCATAAGTCATTTCAATTGGTTAATTAATCTGCAAAGTTGTTAATTAATGAACATTCGTCGCCGAAAACGAGTCTGTATCATTAGCGTGATGCAGTCTCTGCAAAGGATCTTGTTGATAAAATTGGCAGAAACGTTGCCACAATGAAGGGAAACGAGGAGCAAAAAGTTCTGGGGCGCTAAAGAAATATTCAGAAAGTACGGCAAAACATTCAGCAGGATCGCTGGCTGCATAAGCATCAATGCTCGCCGCATTCTCGCCAACCAATTCGATTTCTTCCTGAATGTTGTTCATTGCAGCATGAAGATCGTGTTCCCAGCCAGCAACCTCACGCAACGGAATAAAGGGAACTCCGCTGGCGCGATCGCCGTTACGGGTGTCCAGCTTATGAGCGACTTCATGAATAATCAGGTTAAAACCAGAAGCATCAAAAGAATCTTGTATATCCAACCAGTTCAAAACGATAGGCCCTTGCTGCCAGCTCTGACCTGACTGAACAATACGTTGGTTATGCACCAGACCGATATCGTCTTCCCATTCATCATCGACCACAAATGGCGCAGGATAAATTAAGACTTCATGAAAACCATCCAGCCATTCCAGTCCTAACTCCAGAACGGGTAGGCAAAATAGAAGTGCTATCCGGCAGCTTCTTAATGAATCCAGTTCAAAGCCCTGTAAAGGAACAAGCCGCTTTTGCTGTAAAAAACGTTCGGCAAGAGTGACTAATTTGCTTTGTTCCTGTTCCGTCAGACACGTTAAAAGGGGGATCGATAGTGCTTCCTGCCAGGGAAGGGCAGTTTGATGTGCTGATTCTTGTACTTTCCAGGGCCACTTAATCATCGTTTTGCTCGCAAACTCGTCACTTGAACAAAATTGCACGGACAGGGACTGTTAAAATGCCAAATTTCCTGGCATCATGGCAACCATCTGAACGGAGAGATGCCGGAGCGGCTGAACGGACCGGTCTCGAAAACCGGAGTAGGGGCAACTCTACCGGGGGTTCAAATCCCCCTCTCTCCGCCACTTTATCAATGACTTATCTCCCGACTTCCCGCCTTGCTTTTCCTAAACAGAACAATCGTAGAATATTCTTGAAGGGTTAGATCGTCACTGTTTTCTGTTCGATACTGTGACATTCAGCACTTGATTCGCTATGGATCTGACAGGAAGCTTTCGAGCGAAAATGTGCAGTTATTCAGTCGTTTTCTTATCGCTCACCATTATTCTTTTAGACATTCATCCTATGAAACTGCCGCAAAGTTGGTGGTGGGAACTGAAGTTGCGTAGAGAAGGGTTCAATAATTGAGTCAAAAAAGGAACGCGGCCGTCAGATTAAAGCCGCGGGACAAAGTCCATAATTTCCAAGAGTTGTTGAATTTCCCAGCTTTTTTGAAAGCCTTTGTATCATACTAACAAGTAAAAAAGGTTTAAATACCAAAATTAACCTGTATTTTGATAAGTCTTACCATTGTACGATTTACACAGTTTCTGCTCCTCCTTGTTGATAGTGGAAAGGGTGCATTGTGCACTTGCGTAAACATTTATGACGCGTTGATGTCCATGGTTCACATTTCCTTGTCAGGGGATCGACTTATTTGCGGCGAGGCATCATTCGTAACAGAGTATTATCTTTCTGAATGTAGTGATGAAAGAGTGCTGCGCCAGCGTGAGCTGCGATTAAAAAGTAACCTATATTTGCCCAGGTTTCGTGAATATTTTTTATCAGTGCTTTAATTTCGCTGTTTGGGGTAACAAAGGGAGACACATTGAAACCAAGGAAACTCCACGATTTTCCACTGTAAGCCATCAAAGCAATCCCCAGCAGAGGAAGTGCAAGGAAGGTTATATAAAGCATGATGTGCATTAGCGAAGCCGCTTTCATTTGCCAGGCAGGTGGCGGTGGCACAATAGAAGGATCACTATAACGGTGTTTTATAATCAGGCGTGAAAACATTAACACCCAAACGAATATACCCGCATTGTAATGTGTTTCTCGCATCAGCAGATAAGTACTACTACCTTTAGGAAACCAGCCACGGAGTTCCATCGCGGCATAGGTTATTGCAACGAAAAGCAGCGTTATCCAATGTAAATAAATTTGAGTTTTTGAGAATCGGTTCATTTTTGTAGCTCCTGTAATTTTTACAGTCAAGCTATCCCACGAACCTTAAAAATTCCTTATACAGATGTGGTTTTAAGAATTTGTTATTTAAAAAATTGATAGTGCACATTGTAACCAGCCAATATAAGCAATGGCGTGAGCACAGGTATCTTTCTCTGTTGGCCGTATTGTGTATGGAATCCGTTATTGGTTAACTCAATGCGGGTTAGCTTATTAATATACAGACACGTCATAGTGATGAGCGTGTCTGTAGCTAGCTTGCGTTCAGTGGCGTTTGTGGATGGACCAGTGGCAGTTATGATGACTTACTAAAGCGGCATCGAGGCGTTATCATGAGAATACTCAATGAGACATCATTTCCTCGACCACTTCTTCGCTACTCAACTGATATGGATAATACGTTGGCCAGTTTTCCATTTCATTTAATAAAGATTGCTGTGAATCATTACCCATAAAAATGTGAAAATGAGATGATTTTCGTGGTGCAATTATATGATCGCTAAATTGTATATATTTAGGGGCTTTGCTTTCAGGATCTTTACATTCGAATAAGTAACGAACGCCTTTCTTGCCTGATTTATAGGTGAGTATTTTGTATCCATCGTAATCATATTTACAGGATGTTGTTTCATTATTTCTATGGAATTCAACAATGCCGTCCTCAATGCCAATCATCTCGATATCTGTTGCATAACCTTTGTGATAATAATCTTTAATTTCAGCAAATGTTTTAGTTTTATCTGCATCCGCTTTCTTCTGAAAGACGGGGTCAAGTTTGCCACTTTGCAGTAAAGGATAAACGGATTGCCAGACTCCATCCCAGTCACTGAGCGTTCGGTTTTGTACATTGGCATCATCAAAAACACCATTAGCAGCTTTTTGTTCGACCTCTGTTAAGGGTTTGCCGTGTGAGTGATGACCATGCGAAAAGGCAGGAGCGCTAACAATAAAGACACCTAAAGCAACAGCCAGTTTGTGAAGACGAATCGCCAAAACAGTTTCCTCCAGAGTCATTGTATATGATGTGTAATGTTATATTGTAACATATGGCAAAATGCAACAACTCTTAGGAGATGAGAGCATAGTTTTCTCAGGTGTACTTATCTATCTTATTGAAATAAAATGAATTATATTGATAATTTGAGGTTGATGACAAACGAAACATAATCTGATGTGATCTGCGTAGGCCGGATAGGGCGCTCGCGCCGCATCCGGCAGGGATAACGCGTACTTTGTCGGCAATATGAAGTTATACAGATAATTTGTTGTGAACCTGCTTGCGTAACCGGTTAAAAAGGGAACGCAACTTCTTATACCGTAAGGCTAAAAGCAGTACAGCCAGCCCAGCGTAGATGAGCGGCTGCGGTGAAATAATCTTCACTGACCACAGATAATGTATTGGGGCCAGGATCGCGACAAGATAGACGAAATTATGCAACTGTTGCCAGTGCTTGCCGAGTTTTCGCTGCATCGCCTGGGTTGAAGTAAACGCTAAAGCAAGCAAAATAACCCAGCTGATAATTCCTAACGTTAAATAAGGCCGGGTAATTAACTCCTTGCCTAATAACGCCAGATTATTCACGCCCAGCTCCAGCAATGCGTAACTGGTTAAATGCAGTGTCGCCCAGGCAAAGCACCATAAGCCTAACAGGCGGCGAGTGCGTATCAATAACGGCTGTTTTGCGTAGCGTGCCAGAGGTGTGATTAACAAGGTCGCCAGCAAAAATTTCAGTGCAGTGCGACCGGTAAAATGCTGAATATCTTTCACCGGATCGGCACCCAGTCCACCGTGATTGATCGCCCAGACCAGCCAGAGAAACGGCAACAATCCGGCAAGATGCAGGCTAACTTTCAGCCATGTCACCTGTTTTGCTGTCAGACGCATTCAGAAATTCTCCCGCAAATCCAGGCCACGATACAGCGATGCCACCTGGTCGGCGTAACCATTAAACAGTAGCGTTGGCTGGCGCTGAACATCGAGGATGCCGCCTGAACCAATAAATCGTTCGGTAGCCTGTGACCAGCGCGGGTGATCAACATGCGGATTAACGTTGGCGTAAAAACCGTATTCGTCAGGCGCTGCCAGATTCCAGGTGGTTGGCGGACGCTCGCGGGTCAGCTTAATACTGACTATCGATTTAATCCCTTTAAAGCCATATTTCCACGGCACAATCAGTCGTACCGGCGCGCCATTTTGTGGCGGTAACGCCTTGCCATAAACACCCACGGTCATCAGTGTGAGCGGATGCATTGCTTCGTCGAGACGCAATCCTTCGACATAAGGATATTTCAGCCCGCCGCCGATAAAGCGGTCCTGCTGGCCTGGCATTTGTTCCGGTGCATAAATTGTTTCGAAAGCGACATACTTCGCATTGCTGGTGGGTTCGGCAAGCGCCAGCAATTTGTGCAGCGGAAAACCAATCCACGGCACCACCATCGACCATGCCTCCACGCAGCGCATACGATAAATACGCTCTTCCAGCGGGAAGCGACGGGTTAAATCATCGTGATCGAGGGTCAATGGTTTTGCCACTTCGCCGCTGATTTTCAGTGTCCATGGATCGGTTTTCAGGCTACCAGCATTAGCGGCGGGATCGGCTTTATCCAGCCCGAATTCATAGAAGTTGTTATAACCGGAGACTTTATCTGCTGGCGTCAGTGGCAGGTTATTTTGCCAGGCGGCAGGCTTGCTGAACTCCAGCGGTTTTCCGGCGGGGGCGGGCGGGCGATCGTTCCCTTTAAACCAGCTAAGCAGATCGGCATGCGCAGCGTGAGGCAAAGAAAGTGCAGCTGCACTGATGCCCAGTGCTTTTAACACCTGCCGACGCTTCATAAAGAATACCGACTCGGCCGTAACATCTGATTCTTTTAAAAATTGATTCTTTTTCATAAGCCATCACACTTTTTTGTCGTTAGCCAGCAAGAGCCGTTTACTGTTAATCTGTCAGGGAGTGTCCTCCCTAACAGTAGCAGAGATCTGCTTTTACATATTTATGCATTAACTGCCACGATAGGTTGAATACCCATATTGGCTAAGTAATAAAGGCACATGATAATGCTCGTTCACTTTATTAATATGAAATTCAACGGGGATCTCAGGGAAGAAACTTTCAAGATTTTGTTTCTTGAAATAGTCCCCGGTTTTAAATACGACACGGTAATCGCCCGTAGTTGCAGTTTGCTCGGGCCACAGTGCCTTAATTCGTCCATCCTTATCTGTTTTGGCGGTATTAAGTTGTAACCAGCCGTTATCCGCCTTCTTTTCAAGAGTGACTGTCACGTCAGCAGCGGGTTTTCCGGTTTGCTGGTTCAAAATGTGCACGCTAAGAATGTTTTGTTGTGCGGCATAAACCAAAGAAGGTAATGAAAATGCTGCCGTTGCTACCGAGAGTACTAAATAACGCTTTAACATGTTTATATCCTTGTCATGTGAATGAGTTTTGAGGATAGCGAAAAAGCGGCCAGGGTAACCTTACAGCAGCATTACAATTTTGTAATGAACCAGGCTGTTTCTATAACATATGATTTATGGCATATTATTTTCATGAAGATTTTACTTATTGAAGATAATCAAAGGACCCAGGAGTGGGTAACGCAGGGGCTTTCCGAAGCGGGTTATGTCATTGATGCCGTTTCTGATGGCAGAGATGGGCTTTATCTTGCGCTGAAGGATGATTATGCATTGATAATTCTGGATATTATGCTTCCGGGTATGGATGGCTGGCAGATCTTACAAACGTTAAGAACAGCAAAGCAAACCCCTGTTATTTGCCTTACTGCAAGGGATTCTGTCGATGACAGAGTCAGAGGGCTGGACAGTGGAGCAAATGATTATCTGGTAAAACCTTTTTCATTTTCTGAGTTGCTGGCAAGGGTTCGGGCACAATTAAGGCAACATCACGCTTTGAATTCAACATTAGAAATCAGTGGCTTAAGAATGGACTCTGTAAGTCAAAGTGTGAGCAGGGACAATATCAGTATTACACTGACGCGCAAGGAGTTTCAGTTACTTTGGCTACTGGCCTCCAGAGCTGGCGAAATTATACCCAGAACGGTTATTGCGAGTGAAATTTGGGGAATCAACTTTGATAGTGATACCAATACGGTGGATGTCGCCATTCGCAGGCTCCGCGCAAAAGTTGATGATCCTTTTCCTGAAAAGCTAATCGCCACAATCCGGGGGATGGGCTATTCATTCGTAGCGGTAAAAAAATAATGAAAAGATTGTCTATAACCGTCCGTTTAACCTTGCTTTTTATATTGCTGCTGTCTGTTGCTGGCGCTGGAATTGTCTGGACTCTCTATAATGGCCTGGCAAGTGAGTTGAAATGGCGCGATGATACAACACTCATTAACCGGACAGCACAGATCAAGCAGTTGTTAATTGATGGGGTAAATCCAGATACGTTACCTGTATACTTTAACCGGATGATGGATGTTAGTCAGGATATCTTGATCATTCATGGTGATGGCATCAATAAAATTGTTAACCGGACAAATGTCAGTGATGACATGTTAAATAACATACCTGCTAGTGAGACAATCAGCGCAGCTGGCATTTACAGAAGCATTATTAATGATACTGAGATTGATGCTTTACGAATTAATATTGATGAAGTTTCGCCATCATTAACGGTTACTGTGGCTAAATTGGCTTCAGCCAGACATAACATGCTTGAACAGTATAAAATTAATAGCATTATAATTTGCATTGTCGCCATTGTACTTTGCTCAGTATTAAGTCCGCTGTTAATCAGAACGGGATTACGAGAGATCAAAAAGTTGAGTGGTGTAACGGAAGCGCTGAATTATAACTATAGCCGAGAGCCTGTTGAGGTTAGCGCATTACCGAGAGAACTAAAACCTCTTGGGCAGGCGTTGAATAAAATGCATCAAGCCTTAGTCAAAGATTTTGAACGCCTAAGTCAATTTGCTGACGATCTCGCTCATGAACTTAGAACGCCCATTAATGCATTACTGGGTCAGAATCAGGTTACGCTCAGTCAAACCAGAAGTATCGCTGAATATCAAAAAACAATTGCCGGTAACATTGAAGAGTTGGAAAATATTTCGCGGTTAACAGAGAACATACTGTTTCTTGCCCGGGCAGATAAAAACAATGTTTTGGTGAAACTGGACTCGCTTTCTCTCAATAAGGAAGTCGAAAATTTGTTGGATTATCTTGAATATCTTTCAGACGAGAAAGAGATTTGCTTTAAGGTCGAGTGCAATCAGCAAATCTTTGCGGATAAAATTTTACTGCAACGAATGTTATCGAATCTTATTGTTAATGCCATTAGATATTCACCAGAAAAATCGCGTATTCATATAACCAGTTTTCTTGATACCAACGGCTATCTTAATATTGATATCGCCAGTCCTGGAACGAAAATACATGAGCCTGAAAAACTCTTCCGTAGATTTTGGCGGGGAGATAATTCGCGTCATTCCGTAGGTCAGGGACTTGGTCTTTCTTTAGTCAAAGCGATTGCCGAATTGCATGGGGGAAGTGCTTCATATCACTATCTCAATAAGCATAATGTGTTCCGAATTACGTTACCGCAAAGAAATTAACATAGGGCTTCAGTACGCCATAAATTAACCGTGAAAAAACGCAGCCACGTCGTGAGTACTAACGCGGCTGCGATTAATTATGCGCTTACATTCAAACGTAACAGGGATTAACCCGCGTAAGCTGCCAGCATTTCCTGCGCCGCCAGTTTACCCAACGCATTCGCTGCGAAAGGACTGTCGCCGGTGAGAAGTTTACGGTCCTTATGTACTCGCCCGGTGATGTCGTCATTAATGATGTTCATGCCCATTTTCTTCAGCTCTTCGCCGAAGTACCAGGTAAGATGACCTGGCATATAGCCAATATCTGGCGTTTGTTTGTCTGCGGCGTCTGGGAATGCGCAAATGGAATAACCATTCAGTGGGTTATCGCCGTGGCGAAGCGCCAGAAAAGCCGCCGGGCCGTGGCAAAGGGAGATAACAAAACGGTCATTTTTGATTGCCCACTGTAAAGCGGCAGCTACGTCCTGGCTTTCAGGTAAACCAATAAGTGCGCCATGACCACCAGGAACAAAGATTGCTGCATATTCGCTATCAGCGTTGAGGCTGGCGACAACATCCGCGAGTTTCTTCGGATTGCGGAACAACGATTTATGCTGCTCAAAGAATGGCATTACTTTTTCATCTTTGTGCGGCATAGCCCAGTATTCAAACTTGGTCATCAGACCGGAAATGGTCGCCACTTCGAATTCGAAACCTGCAGCATGGAGATGATACAACGGCAGCAACGTTTCAATCGGATGGTTACCGGTCGAGAACAGTTTTCCGTTATCGGTTGGCAAATAACGTTCGTCCGCGGCGATCACCAGAATTTTATGCTTACCGCGATACGGTTTTGGATAGTCCACGCCATCAAGATCAGAGACGGGACTGGTATATTGGCTAAGCGAATATTCTGAAGGGAAGAACGCATTATCTTCAGCAATATCGACCTGCGGATTTTTACTTGTTTGAACAGTCATAGTGTATTCCTTATTGTTGCTTAGTTAGGGTAGTCACTATATTTGCGACTGAGCTGGTCGCTATTTTTAACCAGGCTGGAAAATTGAGTCAATATATCGAAAGCGGTAGTCGGCGGGTGTAAGTATGTAATGATGATGCTGCACTGGTGTTGAATATTATTCACGCCAAATTTTCCTTATTGAGCAACGTCGTCGCAAGTGGCCTCAATGATTTTAGACCATTATCAGAGATGCGGGGCGGTGGGGAGAGATTTAGTGATGTGGAATATTGTGGTGCTGATGAATATTTATATCGCGGATTGGTAGAGAAAAAGCTTATTTCATGCACTATTTTTGCAAAGATTTCTATTTGGGAAGCGTGTTTGTTACGGGGTAATTCATCAGAATGTGCATTTGGGGTGTTGGCTGGAAGAGTCGCTGGTAGATGTTATTGTGGCAGGAGGGGCAGGGTAAGGTGCTGTATCGATATGCTTTGGCAATTGCGTGTGCCGCAGATGGAGATGAAATGCCAATAAAAAAGCCTGAGTTCGATGAGGGACGAACTCAGGCTAGTGTTATGTTTTACAGTAACACGCCGCGGCGCGTTGGCTGATTAGAACTGGTAGACGATACCAACTGCAAACTGGTCATCAGTTGCGGCATCGGTAATCGCTGCATCGTCTTTATCCAGCAGGTTAAATTTGTATGCTGTGTAGACGTTCATGTTCTTATTGAAGTAGTACCAGGTACCAACTTCGATATAATTTACGCGGTCAGCATCAACACCTTTATGTCCATCACGAGCATAAAGATCTTTGCCTTTGGAATATACGTAGCCTAAAGACGGACGTAAACCGAAGTCGAACTGATACTGTACAACAGCTTCAAAGTTTTGGGTTTTATTTGCAAAATGATCATTAGCCAAAACGGTCATGTTGCGGGTTTCACCGTACATCATTGCTGCATAGATATTATTTGCATCATACTTGGCTGCTAATGACCACACTTCAGCGTTATCACCGTAGCCGTCACCAGCTTGTTCATTAGTACGATCAGATTTGCTATATGCACCTACAAAACCAAAACCTTCGATGTTGTAGTCTACAGACAACGCATAGCCATCACCGTTTTGTTTAGTAACGCCACGATTGCTGTTCTTACCTTGATATTGCACAGCAAAATTCAGACCATCAACCAGACCAAAGAAATCAGAGTTACGGTAGGTTGCAACACCGTTGGTACGACCGTTCATGAAGTTGTCAGCGGAAGCCCAGGAATCACCACCCCATTCAACTAACATATCGGTATAAGCTGCGGCATCATAAGCAACACCGTAGTTACGACCATAGTCGAAAGATCCTAACTCGTTATATTTCAAACCTGCGAAGGTTAAACGGGTTTTTTCCTGATTAGAGCCTTCGGGCTTGCTGGCGTCGAGGTTGTATTCAAACTGACCAAAACCAGTCAGTTCGCTGGTGATTTGGGTTTCACCTTTAACACCGAAACGAGCATAGGAGGTATCTTCGTTTTCGCTGTTATTATCATCAGTATTTGACCAGATGCGTTCGCCAACCATCTTGCCGTAGAAATCAACTTTATTGCCATCTTTATTGTAAATTTCAGCCGCATTTGCTGCGCCAGCAACTAATAACGCCGGGACCAGCATTGCCAGAACTTTTCTTTTCATTATGTATTCCCTTGTGATTATAATCTTCATGAATATATCAATAAGTGCCGTTATCCAAAAAAAAGCACATTTGGATACTATTCTATGAAGTTCATTTTATTTTAAGGATTACATGTAACAAATGTATTTAAAAGATTTCAATATGTTTCTAATCTATTTAATATAATTCAGAATTATGAATTCTAAATATAAATATTCATGAAATTATAAATGTATATCAATATGTTATGAGTTGAGCGGAAACATAGGGGGTATCAATGATTGTTGCGCCAAACGGCTGGTGTGATCAGGCGCACATTAATGAAGGCATAAAAAAAAGCCGGCATCATGTCGGCCCAAAAAATATAAACAAGACGATAAAAGGCTAATAACGGAAGCATCATGACACAGAATAATAAAAAGGTATAATTGTAATCAGTGCTAATATATTGATTAAATGAATTAATAAAGCCGATATCAAAGATAAATAAAATCGCTCAAAACGATTTTTCCTGTATTCACTGCCGTTGCGCAAAATTTATCTATTTGTTCAAAAAATGATTGAGTCTTGACTGGCTCATCCAATGTGGAAAAATGTGACTTTTATCACATAATAGTACTAAGTCTGAATTTTCCGGGTTATCTCAAAATGGAATACGGTTCGACAAAGATGGAAGAGAGACTCTCTCGCAGCCCTGGCGGCAAACCGGCTTTGTGGGCTTTCTATACATGGTGTGGCTATTTCGTCTGGGCAATGGCGCGTTACATCTGGGTGATGAGCCGGATCCCCGATGCCCCCGTGTCGGGATTTGAAAGCGATTTAGGCTCTACCGCGGGAAAGTGGTTAGGGGCACTGGTCGGATTTTTATTTATGGCTCTGGTCGGGGCATTGTTAGGCAGCATTGCCTGGTACACCCGACCTCGTCCCGCACGTAGCAGACGCTATGAATAAAAACTGCTAAGGTGGCGACTCTTTGGCAACGGAGCGCGTATGGACTTACAACACTGGCAGGCACAGTTCGAAAACTGGTTGAAAAACCATCATCAGCACCAGGACGCGGCCCATGACGTGTGTCATTTTCGCCGCGTCTGGGCTACGGCACAGAAGCTGGCGGCAGATGACGATGTCGATATGCTGGTGATTTTAACCGCCTGTTATTTTCACGATATTGTGAGCCTGGCGAAAAATCATCCGCAAAGGCAGCGTTCTTCAATCCTGGCGGCAGAAGAGACGCGTCGCCTGCTCCGTGAAGAGTTCGAGCAATTTCCGGCGGAGAAAATCGAGGCCGTTTGTCATGCCATTGCCGCTCACAGTTTCAGCGCGCAAATCGCCCCCTTAACAACGGAAGCTAAAATCGTCCAGGATGCGGATCGGCTGGAAGCCCTGGGGGCGATTGGCCTGGCGCGCGTGTTTGCCGTTTCAGGGGCATTGGGCGTGGCGCTGTTTGATGGTGAAGATCCGTTCGCACAGCATCGCCCGCTTGATGATAAACGCTACGCGCTGGATCATTTCCAGACTAAGTTGCTGAAGCTACCGCAAACCATGCAAACCGCAAGAGGCAAGCAGCTGGCGCAGCACAACGCGCATTTTTTAGTCGAGTTTATGGCGAAGCTCAGTGCCGAACTGGCGGGGGAGAATGAAGGTGTCGATCACAAGGTGATAGATGCGTTTTCACCCGCGGGATAAGCGCGTGGCCCTAAATGGCTGTAATTATGTTAACCTGTCGGCCATCTCAGATGGCCGGTTAAATCTATGCAGGAAAATATATCAGTAACCGATTCATACAGCACCGGGAATGCCGCACAGGCAATGCTGGAGAAACTGCTGCAAATTTATGATGTTAAAACGCTGGTGGCGCAGCTTAATGGTGTGGGTGAGAATCACTGGAGCGCGGCAATTTTAAAACGTGCGCTGGCGAATGACTCGGCATGGCACCGTTTAAGTGAGAAAGAGTTCGCCCATCTGCAAACGTTGTTACCCAAACCACCGGCACATCATCCGCATTATGCGTTTCGCTTTATCGATCTATTTGCCGGAATTGGCGGCATCCGTCGCGGTTTTGAATCGATTGGCGGACAATGCGTGTTTACCAGCGAATGGAACAAACATGCGGTACGCACTTATAAAGCCAACCATTATTGCGATCCGGCGACGCATCATTTTAATGAAGATATCCGCGATATCACCCTCAGCCATAAAGAAGGCGTGAGTGATGAGGCGGCGGCGGAACATATTCGTCAACACATTCCTGAACACGATGTTTTACTGGCCGGTTTCCCTTGTCAGCCATTTTCGCTGGCTGGCGTATCGAAAAAGAACTCGCTCGGGCGGGCGCACGGTTTTGCCTGCGATACCCAGGGCACGCTGTTTTTTGATGTGGTACGCATTATCGACGCGCGTCGTCCGGCGATGTTTGTGCTCGAAAACGTCAAAAACCTGAAAAGTCACGACCAGGGTAAAACGTTCCGCATCATCATGCAGACGCTGGACGAACTGGGCTATGACGTGGCTGATGCAGAAGATAACGGGCCGGACGATCCGAAAATCATCGATGGTAAACATTTTCTGCCGCAGCACCGTGAACGCATCGTGCTGGTGGGTTTTCGTCGCGATCTTAATCTGAAAGCCGATTTTACTCTGCGTGATATCAGCGAATGTTTCCCTGCACAGCGAGTGACGCTGGCGCAGCTGTTGGACCCGATGGTCGAGGCGAAATATATCCTGACGCCGGTGCTGTGGAAGTACCTCTATCGATATGCGAAAAAACATCAGGCGCGCGGTAACGGCTTCGGTTATGGAATGGTTTATCCGAACAATCCGCAAAGCGTCACGCGTACGCTGTCTGCGCGTTATTACAAAGATGGCGCGGAAATTTTAATCGATCGCGGCTGGGATATGGCCACGGGTGA
>OGIM01000202.1_pt1 | contig 25254 bp, 19 predicted proteins | sample 1571801 | NCBI WGS metagenome assembly OGIM01 (sample SAMEA2582106, study PRJEB24529) | metagenome | biome: Human gut stool | place: China | collected 2011
TATGTCCGTAACTTGCTCTTTCATAGGTATAAAGGTACAAAAAATATCTCACATAGGCAAGAAATATAGACACTTTATTTTGTCTTTTTATGGGTCTTTTTGCTGTATATTTCAATCGCGGATTAAGGTGCAAGGCTATCGCTGAATAGTTACTCATGTAAAACAAACTTTTGGTTACTTATCTTTGGCTTTTCGTTCGGTTTTTCTTCATTTCGTAACAAAATGCGCCTTTTGCACCCTTAACACCTTATATTATTTGCAAAAGACATGCATTTAATCCATAATTTATTTGCATAAACCCTAAATATTCCTTAATTTTGGCCTTTGAAGTAAGACGAATGGCATTATAAACGACAAAAGGACAGCGCAACACCCATGGCATCTGACATAATGTTACCGCGCACAGCACACCCTCTGCAAGCGTTATAAATCAATAAAAACATACAATATGCAATTAAAAAACTACCTGACCAAGTTTATGGCGACACTCGCACTGTGTCTGCTAACCACCAGCGCTATGGCACAAGACCGGCTTATTTTTAGCCACGACACGGGCCAAGGCATAACGGGCAACCTCGGCAACGTGGGCAATGCCATCATGCAAAACTACGATGTGGCCATGCGCATCAAAGACCCCAACTTCGTGGGAATGAAGATTGCGGCCATCCGCGTGCCCATGGAAAACGCCGACCACCTCTCCAACCTGCGTGTGTGGCTCTCGAAGGAGCTCACCCTGAAGACCATCAACGGCAAGAAGACCAACGTTCCCGACATCCTATCGGTAAACGCCGACATCACGGGCGAATGGGTCACCGTGAACCTCGCCGAGCCTTACACCATCACCGAGGAGGGCGTGTATGTGGGCTATTCGTTCGACATGGACTCGCTCACCTCCACCAACAAGCGACCGGTGAACATCACCACCGAGCTGCACGAGGGCGGACTCTTTGTGCACACCACACGCAGCTACCGCAACTGGAAGGACATGAGCGACCAGTGTAGCTCTACCATGCAGGTGGAGCTCGACGGTGCTCCGCTCTACGCCGCCACGCCCTTGGCTGGCAACACCACCTACTTCGGTGCCACGGGCGTGAGCAACACGCTTACGTTCTACGCCGAAAACCATGGCGCAACAGGTCTGAAGAGCCTCGAATACTCGTTCTATTACGACGGAATGGTATGCACCGGAACCTACAAGTTCCCGACCGCCGTGGAGCCGGTGTATGGCAAGATGGCCTCGTTCGAGGTGAAGCTGCCGGTGGTAAACCGAAAGGACTATTATCCCATCAACCTCACCATCACCAAGGTGAACGGCCAAGAGAACAACGAGGCCGATGTGGATGTGGAGACCCAGGTGAGCATCTTCGACAAACTGCCTAAGCACCGCTCGGTGTTTGAGGAGTACACGGGCACATGGTGCGGCTTCTGCCCCCGTGGATACGTGGCGCTGGCTGCCATGAACCGCCTCTACCCCGACGATTTCATCGCCTTGTCGTACCACAACTCGGAGAACGCCTCCAAACTCGATCCCATGGAGGTGATGGCGGGCCAAGACTATCCCAGCAACATCCCGGGATTCCCTGCCGCATGGCTCGACCGCACCTATCAGATGGACCCCTACGGCGGTTTCCAGTCGGCCTCCCACAAGATGCTCATCGATAATGTGTGGAAAGCCGCTTGCGCCATGCCCGCTGAGGCCGACATCGAGGTGAGCGCTTTGCTCAACGAGGCCAAGAACGCCGTGACTGCCACCGCCAAGGTGGTGTTCCCCTTGGAGATCAAGAACTCGCGTTACGGCGTGGAGTATGTGCTCGTGGCCGACGGCTTAACCGGAACCACCGACGATTGGCGCCAACGCAACTACTTCTTCAACGGTCGCCAGGGACGCGACTATCCCGAGCCCGAGTTCCAGCAGTTCATCGAAGGCCAAGAGTATGTTAGCGGACTGACGTTCGACGACGTGGTGGTGGCCACCTCACGCCTGCTGAACAACAACCAGTATCTGCCCACCGACGTGGAGGAGGGACACGAGTATGTGATGCCGGTGACGTTCGACCTCAACCAGGTTCGCAACACGGGCGGCAAGAAGATCATACAGGATGTGAACAAACTGCGCGTCGTGGCGCTGCTCATCGACTACAGCGACGGCACCGTGGTGAACGCCGCCAAGAGCGTGTCGACCGGACAGGCCACAGCCATCCAGGGCGTGAACGCCGACAAGAACTTCCAGACGGAGGCCGTGTACGACATCAGCGGCCGCCAGCTCAGCGCTCCACAGAAGGGCCTCAACATCGTGAAGGCCGCCGACGGAACCACGCGCAAGGTCATCATCAAGTGAACAAGGAACACAGAAAACAAACAACATAACAACTGAGCATTATGAAAAAAACAACACTCATGCTCGCTGCCGCTCTCTCGTTCTCGGCAGCTACGTTCGCACAAACACCCGCACAGACACCCACCCAGCAAAAGACGACGCTGAAACTCGCCAAGGTGGCCGCGCCCGCCAAGATGGCCAAGGTCATCGAGAACGTGCCCGAGATGATCACAAAACAGCCCGCAGGCAAGCTCTATAAGGACATGTACGGCTACGCCAAGGGATTCATCTCCATGTGGGGAATGATCTACGAGGACAAGATGGATGGCCGTGCCCGCGACTTCGTGGTGGGCGACGACGGTTGCTACTACATGAGCAGCCCCATCACCTTCCAGTACACCGACTCGTGGATCAAGGGCGAGAAGGGCGAAGGCGACACCATCGTGTTCAAACTGCCGCAGCAGATCATGGTGCACGAGGTGGGCGACGACCAAACCGTGAACTATTATGCCGCACGCCTGAAGTTCCAAAAGGTGAACGGCGAGAACCAATACGTCTACGACGAGAGCTCGCAGGACATGAAGTTCGTGTGGCGCAACGACTCGCTCATCAAGGCCGACACCAACGCGTTGCTCGGCATGGTCAGCGAGAAGGGCGACTGGAACGGCCTGGGCGACCTCATCAGCGAGACGGCTCCCAACCCGTTTGTCAACGACGGTCCCGCCGATCCGTCGAAGGCCGAGAAGTTTATCTTCACCTTCCATCCCTCGGAGCGCACCACCACTCAGCGCATCTCGAAGGTGGTGATCGAGGGCAACGACTTCTATGCCAACAACATCGACCCGCAGGTGCCCGAGGCTTGGATCCACGGCGTCATCGACGGCAACAAGCTGTCGTTCACCGGCGCCCAATACATGGGTCTCGACAAGAACAAGCACCAGTATCGTTTCAACATCCCGTTCAACGTTTATTACGACGAGAGCACCTACGAGACCGTTTACCAACAGCTCAAAAAGGTGACCTTCAAATACGACGCCAAGACCAAGAAGGTGAACAAATGCCCCTATGGATTCCTGAGCAACTATGGCTACCGCAACATCGCCATGGAGATGCAGGTTGTGATGCAGCCGGAGTTTGAGGCCTGGAACGGTGTCATCGCCGCGCCCCAGAACCCCACCATCCTGCAGTACCAGGAGGCGTCGAGCGGTGAGGGATGTATTATCTTCGACCTGCCGCGCAACAACGTGAAGAACAGTTTCATGGACCAGAGCTATGTGTATTTCAACCTCTTCTTCGACGATGAGCTCGTGACGTTCTATCCCGACCAGTACACTGGAATCTCGGAGGAGATGACCGATGTGCCCGTCGACTTCGCCGATGCCAACTATGCCTTCCAGACCCACGGATCGCAGCACCGCGTGGCCATCTACGACTCGGGCTTCGAGCGTGTAGGCGTGATGGGTGTCTATCAGGATGGCGACGTGCGCCTTTGCAGCGACATCGTGTGGAGCGACGGTTCGGTAACGTCGGACATTCGCAACGCCCACGTCTCGGGCGAGGTCCAGGCTCCCACCTATTACGACCTCAGCGGTCGCGCAGTGGCAGCTCCCGCCCACGGCGTGTTCATCAAGAAGAGCGTAGGTAGCGACGGCACCGTTCGCACCAGCAAGGTGGTGGTGAAGTAACGCATCACGGTCCATGTTGGCCACAACGTGCCAACGTGCCCCAATAGCAGGCGCGCCAAGGGTCGGTCCACGACTCTTGGCGCGCCTTTTGCGTTACGTCCCTACCGACACATACAGTCACGAAACATCACCACCACGCACAAGCATTAGCGGCATGTCGGCTATGGAAGACATGTTTTCTACAAAAGATGTCGGCTATGGAAGACATATTTAGGCCAAAACATGTCGGTTATAGAAGACATGTTTACCACAAAAGAGGTCGGCTATGAAAAACACGGTTCCTCCTCGCTACGCTCGGTGAGGGGATGATGGCGCTCGTGGAGGCGCACGGCCTCCACCACGGTGTGCCACGACAGTTCGAAAGGCCAGCCTTGCAGGCGATAGGAGGTCAGGTCGCCATTGTGCTCCGAGAGGAAATAGCGCTCGGGGCCCACGGCGTAGAAGTCGTAGAAGAACGAATAGCAACGCACGGGCAGCGTGTTGTCGGCGCTATAGGTTATCACCGTATACTCGTTGCCGCTCACATCCTCGCGGGTGCGGTAGTCGAGCACCAGCGCCTTGCGCCCGCCCACCCTCGTGCGACGCAAGCGCAGACGGCTCCAATCGATCTCCTCCACATCGCAATCGTAGTCGTTGTAACTACGAAAGGCGCGGCAGAAGTCGGTGGAGGTCAACTTGTCGAGCTGCTCACTGCTGCGGTCCATGACCATGGATGGCAGGAAAATCTTACTGAATCGGGTGTTCATACGCACATTGTTTAACCCCAATCGGTCATGAGACCGAAATAGGAAGATTGTTAAGAGATTATTGTTTGACCGATGGGGAGATTGGCGCTCAGACTTACTGGGCCACTTTCATCATCTTACCATTCACCTTACGGATCAAGATGCCTTTGGCCGACCGACTGTTTACCTGTCGGCCCATGAGGTCGTACACGCGGTTGTCGGCCGTGCCATCACGGTGGCCCTCTGTCATGGAGCCAAAGGGCTGGACGATGCCCGTCTCCACGCCAGCCACACAAAACGTCACCACACTGTCGGCCACGGCAATGCTGTCGATGTCGAGCAACGGGTCGCCGTCCCATGATACAAACGCATGCGACGTTACATGATTGGCGCCGGGGAAGGGCACGCCCTTATAATAAAAGGTGTTGCCCGACTGCTTTCCGTTGGCTTCCACGATGTCCACATGCTGATGCGCCGGCGTGTTGTTCACCTCGCTCTTGGCCCACACCTCCGGGTCGTCGTCGATGTGCCACACGAGCAGGCCCGAGGCGGGCAGGTAGGCGTCCCACCCTTTCTGCTGTCGGTTCTCCAGCAGGAAATACTCGCTGTCGACGCCCGGCACCCGAATGAGGTAGGCCTTGTTGGAGTCGCCGAGGTTGGGCAGGCGGTTCACGGTGTCGGCCTCAGCGGTGAGGTCTTCGGGCTCCAGCCATCCCAGCTCGCAGCGCTCAAACGAGGAGTAGAGGGGTGGCGTGTTGCCGTCGTTGTTGTAAGAGCCGCTGGCCATCGTGTCCCAACAGTCGGGGGTGTATTTGGCCCACGAGTTGCTGGTGTCGTAGTGGTCGGCGAGCCCCAGGCAATGGCCAAACTCGTGCACAAACGTGCCGATGCCAGCCGTGAGGTTGCCCGACCGATAGCCGTCCACCTCGTTGCTGCAGGTGTAACTGCCTATCTTCACCCCGTCGTTGGTGGTGACGTCGATGCCCCATCCCTGCATGTCGTAGGCATGGGGCCAAATGGTCTCCGCATCGCGCGAATCGGCCGACCCCACTCCGGCATAATAGATGTAAACATTATCCACGTAGCCGTCGCCGTCGTGGTCGTATTGCGAGAAGTCTATCTGGTCGTCGAGCCCCTCGATGGCGGCCTTCACAAAGGTGCCCATGTTCACCTCCGTGTCGTAGGTGCCCTGTCCGGCGTCGTGCTGCCCGTAGTTGATCCGCACGGGGCCATACACGTCGAACGTGGGGCGAAACCGTCCGGCGCTGCTCGCCACGAAGAAGTCGCGAACGCTGCCGTTGGCGCCATTGGCGGCGGTGAAGCCGGGTTGGTTCATGGCGTCGGCGTAATACTGCTGCGGGTGGGCCATCGACGTGAAGCGCTTGTCGTTAAACTCCATGAGGATGACGAGCGAGCGCTGCTCGCCCATGTGCGGGAAGTTGTTGACGAGCGTGCGGCGTGGATTGCGCCCCGTCTTCCGCAGGTCGGCCTTCTCGTTGAGCGCACTCAGCCCCAACCGCCGTTTCCTAAGGGCCGATGCCATGGTGGTCTTGTCGACGGTGCTGAGAAACCTCCTGTCACGGTCGGATCGCAGCGAGGCGTCGGCAGCCGTTATGCCACTGGCGCAGGGCGTTCCTTGTCGCAGCGTGGCATATTCGTAGTTGCCGCTCGTCGGGTTGAGGAGGATGGGGAACCCATCGTCGGTGGTGGTGTAGTTGGTGTGCTCATCGCCATGGATGCAGATGATGAGCGTCGTTCCGTCGGCTTGCCTCACACGGATCTTGCCGGGATAAGCGGGCACGGCCCACGCGCCCTCCGCCAAGCCGAGGAGCGTCAGGGCGGCAACCAGCAGTTTACGTAAGTTCAATGTTGTTTGTGTTTATGGTGAATGTATGCAAAGGTATAACGTAATTCTCAATTCCCCAACGATTTGCCAAGCATTTATCATCCCACGGCCCTGATTTCCGAAAAAAACGCCCACATTGCTTGCAAGCCGCCTGAGGCAAAAAGGCAACCGCCTGGGCCATGCAGCCCACACGCAACCACCCTGCAATGACAAAAATGCACTTTTTATGCATAATTGTGGCCTAAATACTTGGAAGTTTCACAAATAATACCTATCTTTACGGCGTTAAACCAATGTCCGCCGAAACGATGACGTTTAACGCGGGCAGACCTGAAATCTACCCATACTACTCGCGCGAGCGTAAGTATTGAGAACATCTTGGAGCGCCCCTCGGCGTATCCGTCTCTTCAGCATTGTGGAAGGGAGTGTTGTCGTATTTACGTGGCTTGTTTTCCTCGACCGATTACCGCCATCACCCACTCCCCCTGATGTTGCAAGCGTTCTCTCCGTTTCAGGAGTTATATAGTAGTTATCAACCTAAAAAGACCGACTATGATTACGCTTGACGAACTTCTGGCCAGTCGCGATGCGCGCCACGCCCTTCAACAGCAATTGTTGGCCGAGCACCCAGGACACACCCTGGTGTGCACCACCGTCGTGGTGCCAGGAAGCGTGAAGCGTAATCGGCAGTCGCTCATCGTGGCGCACGCCGCCGTGGAGGCCCTGCGCAAAGCGTTCGGCGTAGACCAATGGACCGAACGCGACCGCCGGCAGCGGTTCATCGAGCGCGACCTGCCCACAGGCTACGAGGTGTATCTCGTAACCCCCACCCCACTTCTTGAGGCCAAGCTCATGGCGGTGCAGATCGAGGACAGCCATCCCCTCGGACGACTGTTCGACATCGATGTCATCGACCAGCAAGGCGCCCCCGTGCCGCGAACCGCCGTGGGGGGCGAGCCGCGCCGTTGCCTGGTGTGCAACCGCGAGGCGCGCTACTGCATGCGCATGCGATGGCACTCGCAAGACGACATCTGGGAGGCCATCAACCAACGCATCGACGCATACGTCAAATCAACGTTTTCGCTAAGCCAGATGAGCAAAGCGAAGCTTGCTTCAGCTATGCCATGGCGAGAAAACGAAGGATGAAATCCAACCCCTACCCATTAACTCACTGCCTGTTCTTTAACTCGCCCCACTCATTAAAACACCAGCCACATTGGAAATCCTTCAGCTCCACACCAGCATCCCACGCCAACGCGCCCGCATTGAGCAGTTTCTTGCGGCGAGCGGCCTGAGGCTCGACGAGGTCGACTACTATGCCGCCCTGGTCGACGAGGAGAGCGGCGACATCATCGCCGGCGGTGGACTGTGGCGCGACATCATCAAGTGTGTGGCGGTGGCCGACGGCCATCAGGGCGAAGCCTTGGCCAACACCATCGTGTCGCATCTCATCGCGCGCGCCAACGCCGAGGGGCACCATTGTGTGAAGCTCTATACCAAACCGCAGAACCGGCAGCTCTTCGAGAGCCTCTCCTTCCGCCTGCTGGCGGAGGCGCCACAAGCCATCCTCATGGAAACGGGCGTGGGAGGCATTGGCAAGTACAGTCAGGCGCTCCGCCTCATCAGCGCCAAGCGCCAGGCGGCAGCCGCCGCATCGGCCTCCCTGCCGCAGGCGGGCGTCATCGTGATGAACGCCAACCCGTTCACCCTGGGCCACCGACGCCTCGTGGAGCAGGCCGCCGCCCAGGTGGGCACGCTCTATGTGGTCATAGTCAAGGAAGATTGCTCGGTGTTCTCCTACGCTGAGCGCAAGGACATGGTGAGCCGCGGCGTGGCCGACCTGGCCAACGTGTGTGTGGTCGACGGAAGCGACTACGCTGTGAGCAAGGCCACCTTCCCCACCTATTTCCTCAAGCGGCTCTCCGACGCCTCCGACACGCAGATGCTGCTCGACCTCGACCTCTATGGCCGACACATCGCACCGGCCCTCGGCGCCACCGTGCGCTTTGTGGGCAGCGAGCCTACCGACGCCCTTACCTGCCGTTACAACAAGCTGATGCAGGCCACCCTGCCCGACGTGCGGGTGATGCAGCGCTATGAGGTCGACGGCGAGCCGGTGAGCGCCTCACGCGTCCGCATGGCCTTAGTGAAAAACAACCTCTCGGCCGCCGCACCCCTCGTGCCGCCCACCACCTTACCTTATTTAATAGCGCACCTCGCCACGCGCGCCCTCCGCACCGAGCTCAACACCACACCGAAGCCCGGACTGGTCGACAGTCGCGACAACGGCTCCCACACCGACATGGACCACGCCATCATGATGCGTGGCATACGCGCCCTGCACCCCTTCTTCGTGAGGCTCGCCCTGCTGGGCTACGCCCCCCAACTGCCGCCCCACGGCGAGGTGGTGGGCATCGGCCTCGAAGCCGAGCGCGCCATGCTCGCAGCCACGGGGGGCGTCAACACCCACAAGGGTGCCCTCTTCGCCTTGGGCCTGGCCGTCATCGCAGCGGCCCACGCGGCAACCCACGCGGCCGCCATGGGCGCCAATCCGCCCGCCTTCCTGTCCGCCACCATCGCGGCCCTGGCCGCCGACTTCCCCGACACGCAGGGCACCCATGGCAGTAGGGCCAAGGTGGAAGCGTCGCCGGTGGCGACCCTCAAGAGCGCGCTCGACAACGCACGCGAGGGCTACGCACGCCTCTTCGCCGACTGGCTGCCCTTCTACGCCGCACGGCGGCGCGCCAACGACACCTATGCGCCCCACCGCACGCTGCTGCGCATCATGGCCGAGCTCGACGACACCAACATTGTGCACCGCTCGTCGGTCGACACGATGATACAGGTGAAGATGCAGGCGCGGCAACTGCTCAACGACTTCTCGGAACCCGGACTGGAGGCCATGAACCGCAGTTTCATCATGCGAAACCTGTCGCCGGGGGGAAGCGCCGACATGTTGTCGATGGTTGTCTTTTTGTACGGAATAACCCGGCAATAGTTAACTTCTTGCAGGAAATATACCGAAACAGCAACAAAATAACACCAAACCGAAAGAAAACATAACAGTCTATACGCCTAAACAACAAAAAAGTAGTAACTTTATTTCTTGAAATCTAAAACACATTGACATTATGGTTGAACTCATTAAGCATGGAGTCTATCTCCTCAACGGAAAAGAGATTCGTGACGAGTACACGGGAATGACCCCCGATGAGGCTCGCGAAAACACCATCACATACGGCATTCTCCGCGCTCACGACGTGGACGGTGCGAAGGGCAAGAAGATGCGCATCCGCTTCGACGCAATGATGTCGCACGACATCACCTACGTGGGAATCATCCAGACGGCACGCGCCAGCGGCCTCGAGGAGTTCCCCCTGCCCTATGCCATGACCAACTGCCACAACTCGCTCTGCGCAGTGGGCGGCACCATCAATGAGGACGACCACGTCTTCGGACTCTCGGCAGCCAAGAAATACGGCGGCATCTACGTGCCGGCCAACCAGGCGGTCATCCACCAGTATGCGCGCGAGATGATGGTGAAGTGTGGCAACATGATCCTCGGATCCGACTCACACACTCGCTACGGATCGCTCGGCAACATGGGCGTGGGCGAAGGCGGCGGCGAACTGGTGAAGCAGTTGCTGCGCAACACCTGGGACATCAACGCACCCGAGGTGGTGCTCGTATGGCTCGAGGGCAAGCCCAAGAAGGGTGTGGGTCCGCACGACGTGGCCATCTCGCTTGTGAAGGCCACCTTCGAGAGCGGTGTGGTGAAGAACAAGGTGCTCGAGTTTGCCGGCCCCGGCGTCAAGGAGCTGCCCATCGACTTCCGTAACGGCATCGACATCATGACCACCGAGACCACCTGCCTGAGCAGCATCTGGGTGACCGACGACGAGGTGAAGCACCACTACGACATACACGAGCGCCCCAACGACTACCGCGAGTTGCAGCCGGGCCACGTGGCCTACTACGACATGATGATCCGCATCGACCTGTCGCAGCAGGAGGCTATGATCGCGCTGCCGTTCCACCCGTCGAACGCCGTGACCATCCATGAGCTGCAGGCCGATCCCGTGGGCATCCTCACACGCATCGAGGAAGACGCCAAGAAGCGCTTCGGAACGAAGGTCGACGTGCATCTCGTCGACAAGGTGGTCGATGGCAAGGTGCATGCCGACCAGGGCATCATCGCCGGTTGCTCGGGCGGCACCTACGACAACCTCGCCGAGGCGGGCGCCATCCTGAAAGGCAAGAGCATCGGCAACGACTACTTCACGGCGTCGGCCTACCCGCAGTCCACACCGGTGTCGATGGCTGTCACGCGCGAGGGCATCACCGCCGACCTCATGGAGGCTGGCGTGGTGATGAAGCCGGCGTTCTGCGGACCGTGCTTCGGCGCAGGCGACGTGCCGTCGAACAACGGCCTGAGCATACGCCACACCACCCGCAACTTCCCCAACCGTGAGGGATCGAAGCCCGGACAGGGACAGCTCTCGCTCGTGGCGCTCATGGACGCACGCTCCATCGCCGCCACGGCAGCCAACGGTGGCGTCATCACCGCCGCTACCGATGTGGCGTACGAGAACACGCACAAGCCCTACCAGTACGACGACAAGATCTACAAGTGCCGCGTCTACAACGGCTTCGGCAAGGCCCGTCCCGAGACGGAGCTTCGCTATGGCCCGAACATCAAGGATTGGCCCACCATGTACCCCATGGCCGAGAACATGCTGGTGGAGCTGGCTGCCGTCATCCACGACCCCGTGACCACCACCGACGAGCTCATTCCTTCGGGCGAGACGTCGAGCTACCGCTCCAACCCGCTGAAGCTCTCCGAGTTTGCCCTGTCGCGCCGCGTGCCCGAGTATGTGGGTCTGAGCAAGGCCATCCAGCGGCAAGACCTCGACCGACGCGCCGGCAACGTGTCGGCCAATGTGGCTGAGGCCCTCAAGGCAGTGGGCGCCAACGCCGAGAACACCAGCTTCGGATCGTGCGTGTTCGCCAACCGTCCGGGCGACGGCTCGGCGCGCGAGCAGGCCGCCTCGTGCCAGAAGGTGCTGGGAGGCGACGCCAACATCTGCTACGAGTATGCCACGAAGCGCTACCGCTCCAACTGCATCAACTGGGGCATCGTGCCCTTCACCATCGCTCCCGAGACGACATTCGACTTCCAGCCTGGCGACAAGGTGTTCATCCCGGGCATACGCGAGGCCATCCTCGAGGGCAAGGAGGAGATCGACGCGCAGGTCATCACCGCCAACGGTGTGCAGCCCATCCACCTCTTCTTCCAGAACCTCACGGCCAATGAGCGCCAGATCCTGGTCGACGGTTGCCTCATGAACTACTACAAGAACCTGAAGTAGACCGTAGCCCCGCCCCATCGGCCAGCGGGCAACCCCTAAGCGCCCGGGGCACGTCCCCGGTCATTCACACCCCCCAAACCCCATTCACATTCACCATTTAACCTTATAAACTATGGTACAGAAAATTCAGATGGCCACTCCCATCGTTGAGATGGATGGCGACGAGATGACCCGAATCTTATGGAAGATGATCAAGGACGAACTGATCCTCCCGTTCATCGACCTGAAGACCGAATACTACGACCTTGGCCTCGTGAAGCGCGACGAGACGGCCGACCAGATCACACGCGACGCCGCCGAGGCCACCAAGCGCCTGGGCGTGGCCGTGAAATGCGCCACCATCACGCCCAACCACCGTATGGACGAGTATAAGCTCCACCAGATGTGGAAGAGCCCCAACGGCACCATCCGCTCAATCCTCGACGGAACGGTGTTCCGCACGCCCATCACCATTCCGAGCATCCATCCCGCCGTGCGCAACTGGGAGAAGCCCATCACCATAGCCCGTCATGCCTATGGCGACGTTTACAAGAGCGTGGAGATCCGCGCTGAGGAGCCGGGCGTAGCCAAGCTCGTCTTCGAGGGCGAGAGCGGCAAGCGCGAGGAAGTGGTGGTCCACACCTTCAAGGGAGCCGGCGTGCTGCAGGCCATGCACAACACCGACAAGTCGATCCGTTCGTTTGCACACTCTTGCTTCAAGTTTGCGCTCGACACCAACCAGAGCCTGTGGTTCTCCACCAAGGACACCATCTCCAAGAAGTACGACGCACAGTTCAAGATCATCTTCTACGAGGTGTTCGAGGAGTACAAGGACGAGTTTGAGAAGCGCGGACTGGAGTTCTTCTATACGCTCATCGACGACGCCGTGGCGCGCGTCATCCGCTCGAAGGGCGGCTTCATCTGGGCCTGCAAGAACTACGACGGCGACGTGATGAGCGACATGGTGTCGACGGCCTTCGGCTCACTGGCCATGATGACCTCCGTGCTCGTGTCGCCCGACGGCAAGTATGAGTATGAGGCTGCCCACGGCACCGTGACACGCCACTACTACAAGTACCTGAAGGGCGAGGAAACGAGCACCAACCCGATGGCCACCATCTTCGCATGGAGCGGCGCCCTGCGCAAGCGCGGCGAGATGGACAACCTGCCTGAGCTCATCCGCTTCGCCAACGAGCTTGAGGCTTCTTGCTTCGACACGCTGAACGCTGGCATCGTCACCAAGGACCTCGCCGGTCTGATGGAGGGTGTCACGCCGCAGCCCAAGACCTCAGCGGGCTTCATCGCCGCCATCCGCGAGCGTCTGGAGCAGCGCCTCGCATAAGGGCTGCGCCTGGCAGAAGGGCATAAGGGCATGGCCTCATAGCCCCAACCAACACGCAAAACCGCCGTGGGCGTGGCGCAAGCCATAGCCGCTGCGCCCACAGCACCTCATAGGCCCCGTCAGCGTCATGCTGGCGGGGCCTTGCTGTTTATCCCCAATTCTTGATTGTGCTACATCAGTTCGATACCATCATGAATTCTTTACCGATTAAATTAGGTCAAAACAAACCGAAACAAACCTTAAATCAAATCGTGTAAAACGCTGTCTTACAATTAACTCCGCTTAACTAACCTTATTCTTTGCCTATTGCGCGTTTGCCCCTTTTAGAGTAATTTTGTACCGCCATTGTACCTCGGGTGGATGAGCAGAGGGTTCGTAGGGTGTTCCCTTAAATCACCTTATTTCCTCTTAAATCCGCTTAATTGGTTTCCGTCAGGGACCATCCCCCGAAAAACGGCAGAAATTGACAAAATTACTCGATATGGGCAAGAATCAAACTTCACAAATTCCTAATATCCTTCTGTCCGTGAAGGATGCCTCCGTTGCCATCTCTGTCAGCTCAAAGATGGTGCGACTGCTTATTGCCTCCGGCAGACTGAAAGCCGTCAACCTCGGCAAGCGGATGACACGCATCAGCCTACAGGAACTTACAGACTTTGCCCAAAGGCAAGGTGGTAATGTCGTGCTACCTTCTTCATCCCCTCCTTTTAATAATAACAAAAGGGAAAAGAAGAAGAGTATAACTACTGCCAAGCCAGAGACGGGCAACGTGAACAAGAGAGCCAAGTGCCGCATGACACCAGCCAGTGAGAAAGCCCCTGAAGGTGTTACTCACAAAACCCATTATACAATGGCAGAGGTAATGAGCAAGTTCAACATCAAGTACGGTCGCCTGTATGAGATACGCAACCGCTATCAGTTGGCATCCGTTCATGCCTGGGGTACGACTGCCTTCAGGAAAAAGGATGTTGAGAAGGCTATTGCCAAGTACGATGAGGAACAAGGCAAGGCACAGCAGGAAGCATACTACACCTGCTTCGACATCATGCAGAAGTATGGTCTGGGTAAGACGCAAGTACGCCGTTTTGCCGAGACACACGGTGTCCGCATCAAGAAAGCCAAAGGTGGCAGGGCTAATCTCTACCTCAAAGCGGACTGGGAAGCAGCCCGAAAGAATGCCGAGAAAACGAGTGCCAGCACCAAGGCGAAACGGACATGAAGCTGGATATGAGAATACAAATGTTGGTACTACTTGCAGCGATGATTAGAACCAATCCTGCAATCCGAGGCTCAAAACGGCTGGTTTCTGACCGTTGTACCCTGATTGTAGCTTTGCTCTCTCTAACTTTGCAGTGCCATCCGAAAAAGATGTACCCCTCCTTTGGAAGTGTCTTGAAACCAATGGCAATAATGAATGCAGCGCAACTATCAACCCCCGTTTATAGTATGATTTTCGCTGCAATTTCATACTCAAACGCTAACTCAGGTTAAATCTGATACATTGAAGGTCAACATTTTAGGCGCAACCTAAACAAAGGGCGTACCTTTGCAATCGCTTGAAGTCCAGACCGCCAATGTAGGGCAGTCCAGGACAACCGAATATAGACAAAAGTAATAACAATATAAAATAGCAGATATGACGAATCTATGTACCAAGGTCACAGTGCGGAAGCGGCCCATCAAGAACGGGCAGACATCGCTCTATCTCGATTTCTACCCACCAATCCGCAACCCCAAGACTGGCCGTCTGTCACGACGTGAGTATCTGGGCTTATACATTTATTCCAACCCTACTGAGAAGTTCCAGCAGGAGTACAACCGCAGCATCATGCAGAAGGCAGAGCTTATCAAGTGCCGCCGCACGGAGTCCATCATCAACGAGGAGTTCGGTTTCCTCGACCGCTCCAAAGGTCAGGAGAGCTTTCTTGACTACTTCAAGCAGTGTATGAACAAGACAACCAACAAGGCAAACTGGGAGGCTGCCTACAAGCACTTCGTCAAATATTCGGGTGGCGAGTGCCGCTTCTGCGACCTCGATGTAGCGTATTGCCAGAAGTTTGTTGATTATCTTTTGTCGGCAGAGTGCTATCATAATGGCAAGCCGATGATGCCCACCACCGCCAATAACCACCTCGTAAAGCTGAAAGCCGCCCTTCGCATGGCATACGATGACGGACATATCAAGGAGAACATAGCCAAGAAACTTGTCAAGGCTAAGGGACACGGCAACAAGCGGCAGTACCTGACCAAGGAGGAACTTGTTGCACTGTCAAAGGCAGAGTGCAAGAGTGACGTACTACGCCGTGCCAGTCTGTTCTCATGTCTTACGGGTCTTCGCCTGTCCGACTGCATCCTGCTCCAGTGGGAGAATATCAAGAAGTCGGGCGATGGCGGCTGGGTGCTTGACATTACCACCAAGAAGACAGAGACCGATGCCATCCTGCCCATCAGCGAAGAGGCACTTGCCTTGTGCGGTGAGCGTGGAGAGGGGCAGGTATTCAAGAAACTGACACCAAACCTGGTTGCCGCTCACCTCAAAGACTGGATAAAGGCTGCCGGTATTACCAAGCATATCACTTTTCATTGCTTTCGTCATACATTCGCCACATTGCAGTTAGCTGGTGGCACGGACATCTACACCGTGAGCAAGCTGCTTACCCACAGCAACCTTGCCACAACACAGGTGTATGCAGAGGTGGTCAACGAACTGAAACGTGACGCTTCCGAGCGCATTTCTTTGAAGGATGATGCCAGTGAAAGTGCCACTACAGACAAAGAACATCACAAAGAAACACTTGCTCATTGATATTCTTGACGTTTAAACGAAAATTTAAAAACTCACATGGAACAAAATGAAAGTAATCTCTCGTTCGACCAGCTGCCCAAGGCTGTCGGCGAACTGCTGACCAAGGTGGACTATGTGATAAGCCGCCTTGACGAGAAGAAGGATGCCGCAGAAGCATCCGAGAATACCAACGATGACCAGATGATGACACTGGACGAAGCTTGTCAGTTCATTGGCAAGAAACGCTCCACGATGTACTCCCTCACCTCTGAGCGACGCATCCCATACCGCAAACGTGGCAACAAGCTCTACTTCTTCAAGAAGGAACTTGTGGAATGGATCCAGAGCGGAGGGGCATACGACAAGCCTTATACACTCTCCGAGCAGGAACAGGCAGAGTTCGATGCCCATCTGGAGCAGATGCGTGAGAAGAAACGGCACAAGCCGGCTGCCGTCCAGCAACAATGATTCTTACTTTCGGAGGTGGGACATGACAGTCCCACTTCCTCATTAAAACCACTTGTCATTATGCGATATACCAATATCAGATACAGCACGCTTCTGAATGAAGCGCAGTATGATTACCTGTCGGATGAATGTCTGGACATCAACCGTATGAAGTGTTTCAAGACCTTCATCCGTCTGGCGGTCATGGAACAGACAACAGTGACTAAGACCCATTTCTCAGCTGTCCTACAGCCTGGGCAGTTCATGGCTTCCAAGGTCGAGCTTTCCTTGATGTGGGGTTGCAACCGGAAGACTGCCACCCGAATCATCAAGGAGTTTAACCAGATGGGCATTCTCCGTTCTGAACCGTCAAACCGCACGACCATCCACACGCTGTTGTGTCTGTCCGTCTGGTTCACGGATCAGCGGACAATCAAGAATCCTTTCTTTGTCAGCAACCCTATGGTCAAGCACATAGAGAAGCCGACAAGACCGACTAACCATGTCCCACCTAAAAGCGGTGCTGAAACAGTTGAAGTCTGCAAGCCGACACCAACAGATTCAGGTGGGACATCTTCTGCCGATACAGGCGACGTGGCTAAGGTCATGCCGCCCGAATCTCTGGCAGAAGGGATGAAGGAGCATTGTCATTCTCCTTCTCTTTCCCTATCATCTAATGATAATACACGCGAGCGAGTGAGTCCAGTCTGTCAGTCTTCAAGCGAAACTGTTGCTAACAACCGACATTATCCAACAAGCAGCAATCTCCAGTCTGATGGTATGCGAGAAGAGAACAAACAACCTACTGTCGTGGAAGAGCCACAGCCGCTTTCTTGCCATCAAGACGAGAGCTTGCTCCAAGAGGTATCGACAGAAGGGAAAGGAACAGAGGTATGAGCACAGCGTGGCAGTCCGGGACGTGGTGCAGGGAGAAAAAGGCTTGCCTTGTTATAGCCCACTATAACTACACGCTCCGCTTTCGTAGTTGTGGGCTCTTCCGAGGGACTCATGGCTTTGCCCTGAGAACCCACAAGGCTCTGCCCTTGACCCGTTCAGGACGCTACCCCGAAACCTCGCTCATGAGTTTCACCCCTGAGGACCCGGACCAAAGAGTGACCTTCTCTCTGGACGCTCCGCTCAGTGGCATCTGCCCCCAAGACTCCTGAGCAGGAAGTGACTCTCTCCCTGCACCCTCCAATCAAGGCTCTGCCCCGATACCCTGATAACCAATTATACAGAAAACCGCTGAAGCAGAAATATGGTAACAACAGCCAAAGCATCAGAGCACATCAAGCCCTGCAACATCGCCCAGAGTGAGCGGCACAACAGAAGGGACGCAGACTACATCGCATCCCTCAATCCTGCCATGCTTTACATCCGCAAAGACCTGGCCCACCTGAATGAAGTGTATGTCGCACCTGGCATGGAGGGTGTCAGTCTTCAGCAGCACTATGACGACATCCGTATCATGGTGAAGCAGAAGACTGGCAGGGCGATGCAGGAGAAGGACGTGAAGTTTACGGACAAGAAAGGCAAGCAGCGTGTCCGTCAGGGATGCAGCCCCATCCGTGAAGGGGTGGTGAACATCAAGCCGGACACGACGATGAAAGACCTTTTGCGCTATGTCGAAAGAGTGCATGAGAGGTGGGGCATCAGAGCCATACAGATACACATCCATAAGGACGAAGGGCATTATGAGGACAAAGAAAACCCTGAATCATGGGAGCCGAACTACCATGCTCATATCATCTGGGACTGGATGGACCATGACACAGGCAAGTCCTTCAAGCTGAATGCCGAGGACATGTCTGCCATCCAAGATTTGGTAGCTGAGACATTGGACATGCAGCGAGGGCAGAAGAAGTCAGAGACAGGGATTGACCATCTGGAACGGAACGACTTCATCATCCAGAAGCAGGAGAACAAGAAGAAGCAGCTCCAGGAAGAGGCAAAGAAAGCCGCCGCCGAGAAGGAAGAAGCGGATGCAGAGGTCGATGCGGCGAAAACGGAAGTGGCAGACTTGTGGAAGGAACACGACTATCTGACAAGTGCCAACCGCACGAAAGCAGAGCGCAGCAACCGGCTCGACCTTGACATCAGAACCAAGACGAACCGCTCCCAATCTCTTGATTGTACTATTGAAGCAAAAAAACAGGAGGTGGGTAAACTGTCAGCGAAAGCCGACGAGAAGCTGCGGGACTTCTACACCATTAAGGAGCGTGGCAACTGGCAAGACCCGATGTTCTTTGCCATGTCTGCCTATATCTACCGCATTGACGAGGGTTTGCAATTCTGCATCAAAGCCATCCAAGACTTTGCCTATTCGGGCTTCGGAGGTCGTGGTGGCAAGCATGGTGACATCTTCAGGGACAATGAGTCATACGCCATCATGCACTACATGAAGATGTTTGCCGAACTGGCAAGTGCCACCTTGAAGCAGGTGGCAGACTGGTTTGTATGGCTGGCAAGCACCTTGGGCAGGTTCAATGCCAACGAACTCAGACGTGCCGACCATGAAGTCCACGACATTGCCGATGGCAGATATGATGGGCGAATACAGAAGTACCAGCAAGGACTTACGAGATAGGTTAATGTCACAAAGACCCTCCCCGTTACTTGCAGTAGCAAGCAAACGGAGAGGTATGCTTATTGGTACTGGTGCAATTAACTATAGCCCACCATCAGCTACCCAGATATGCTTTTCGTTGTCGTTTCTGATAGCGATGTGCTTCTGCTCTTGTTTCCCATCGGGATGCGACAAGGTGTAGAACACATAGGTGCCAACATAATCGCCATCGCGACGTTCTTTGAATTCTGAGACTTTACATCCTTTCATTTTCTCGCTCAGCGCGGGGAGTACGCTCTTGTAATATATAAGTGCTTCACTGGCTTGGCTGTTGTCGGCGCTGATGATGGCTTGGAGTATGCGCTGGGCGGCTTGTGTAGCAGTCTCATTTTGGAGTTTGCTGAGTCTGTCATCGGCTGTCGAAGATGTCATTTCTGTTACATCCGTCCATTGAGTGTCTGGGATTTGAATGAGATTGGCACGACTCATCATGACGTTATATTGGATATTATCGATATGAAGCAGGAGGGTCTTCTGGCCATCATTGACAACCCAGAGCTTGACAAAGCGCAGCAGCCCGTCGTTTTTTGTGAATACATTCTCCACTTCCACCTCACAATCCCCCATCTTGCCAGTCTCAAGCAGTTGTTGCAGGTCGCTGTTTTTCTCTGTTCCCTTGAATGTCAAGGTGATGGTTGAATCACTTTCTGTGCGTATCACTTCGTTCTTCTTGGAAAAATCGATGGCAGATTTCTGCATAGTCAGCAGACGCTCGGGGTAGAGCAGGTTGATAAAGTATTCTAGGAAATTGGCAGCACGAGGCCCTTTTACGTAGAGCGCGTTAGGAACCCACATATATTGGTTCTGGCCGTCGAATACGATAACACGCCCATTCTGCTTCTCTACACGATAGAACACGCTGTCATTCTGTCTCAGGAGTCCGATGTCTATTCTCACGAAGTCGGCTTTTGGGTCGAAATAAGCAAAGTTGTCATTGGACGTTGTGCGGGCATAGACTGCCATTTGGAAACTGCCCACATTCTGCACACTTTTAATCCACTGCTCAAAGAGTTGGCCGCGTGGAGTCTCGGCCACAGCGGATGTGGAGAAAATATGGCTCCAACCGATAAAGAATCCCAGGAGGAACACTGCGGCGGCAGCGATGGGGCGCCAGAGATGGTGCTGCTTGCAGACTGGTCTGCTGATAGATGGTTGGGCAGATGTCTCCTGTGGTTGTAAGGCATTAAACGCTTCGGCCAGTTCTTCATAATAGGCCTTACATTCGGGACACTCAGCCATGTGTGCCTTACATTCTGCCTGCGTCTGCATGTCGATTGTGGTATCAAAAAGGTCAACCACCTTATCTTTAAATTCCTTGCAATTCATAGTCAATGTACTTTTTAATGTTAATGATTCGTTTGTTTCATTGCCTTGCGGATTTTCTCCAGTCCGTAGAGAAAACGAGATTTCACCGTGGGCAGGGGTAGAGAAAGAATCTCGGCTACATCAGCAAAGCTGTTGTTTCCATAGATTCGAAGACGTATGACCTCGGTCTGTTCCTCTGGGATTTCCACAAGTAGCTTGGCAATTCGTTGGTAGTCCGATTCGTCGTTTTCCGTTGGGAGATCTGCTATGTCAAGGCGAGCGTCCAAGGGTATTGTCCTGAGTTTTCTCAACGCAGTATGTCGTGAGGAACACAAGTTAGAGAGTACACGAAAGATATAGTTGCGCCAGTCTCTCACTTCAACGCTCTTCTCATCAGAGAATTTTGAGCTGATTTTAAGGAAGGCATCTTGCAGCGCATCTTTCGCATCGTCTGTATCACCAAGACGGTAGCAGGCATACCTCATCAAGTGCGGTTGTTCCTGTTGAAAGTGTTCAGCGAGTTCTTTCATTTTGATGTCGTTTTCTGTATTCATTATCTTTACGTTTTTGAGATGCATCTGACATAAAGACTCTAAAAGTCCGAAAAAGATTTAAATGAAAGACATTTTTTCAAAAGAAGGGCGAGAATGTACACAATTTCCATCCTCGCCCACCTTGTATAATTGTGCCTATTGCCACAACGGTTCGTTCTCCCAGCCACGGGGAAAGCCCATTGCACTTGTATCAATGGATGAATAAGCGGAGAGCAAAGTATCAATCTTATCCTTCATATCGTTGTTCGGCGAAATGATGTCAAGGAAGTACTTAATGATACAGAGACTGAAATAGGCTTTCTTTTGGTTGACAGGAATTGCAATCCAAGGACGTGCCATACGTCGCTGAGTCAGAACCCTCAGAGCAAATGTACGGTTCCATACGCGAGCATGATGACCGCAATTATTACGAGCAACCGTAATGATAGTCATCCATGAATTGAAGACTGGCACTCCTAAAGAGAACTCTTGGGCAATCTTCTTTCGAATCTGGTTACTTTTGATGTTATCGTATATCCTTGTCAGTACGCCCAAGGGAAGTATCTCAGCCAACATCCAAGAAGGGGGGTATGAGTCAGAATAAGTGTTGCGGAAATGTTCAATGAAATCTTCGCGCGACTTTGCCAGTTCTACATCTATCAGCTGCTTTGTCTTGGCAAAGGTGCTGGTATCATAGAAACACGTCGGGTCGGTCATCCAAAAGGGATTCCCTGTCTCACGGCTCGTTATGTTGATAATGGCACTACGGACGGCTATCTCAATCTTCTCAATCTCGTTGAACATCAGCAGGCGAAGATGCCTGTCGAAGCGATACATGTCCAAGGCTTGATTGAACGTGGCTCCTGGTTTGAAAATATGATTTTCCTTCGGTGTTGTCAAAAGAGGATAGAGATAAGCACTAAATCTGTAATAACCGATGTGGCGGAGATAGTTCTCCGTACGTGCGACATTCTCAATGTGGAGTCCACGAGATTGCAGCAATGTCACCAGCTGAGCTGGTGATGAGTATGTCTTTGTATAATGTGCCATAATAAAACAAAACGACCCGCCGATTTAAGCATTGTGAAGAGGCTTGGCGGGTTCTCGTGGTGCAAAGGTACTGCTTTTATTTTGAATAGCCAAACTTTTTTGAAAAAAAAGAATAAAAGCAGCCTAAGAAATCCCCTTTTTGCCTCAAAGTGTTACCTCATCCTTTCTTTTCCCTACCTTTTTCAATTAATATGAACCAAAGATTACCTGTCTGGCGAACATAAACATTGGTACGATTGACACGGCAAACAAACAGTAGTCAACAAAAAAGATAGTTGACAGCCGTTTGGATTATCCAAAGTTCGACTTTGAATTATTAACCGTCGTTGAATCCCAGATACTTAGAGAATCCGAGATACAATGACGGTACAACTGACCAAATTTTGATGCATTTTCTTTTCTCTATTGACTGGCAAAAAGTCTTGTCTTTGCTCACCAAAGTTGCCAAAAGCACAAAATGCTCCAAAATTAAAAGTTAAATAATCTTAACGAATTGTTAAATCTTGTCTGGTTTTTATGATATAAAAACTACTCAATCTAATGCCCGAATCAGCAAATCGCAGATTGCACTTTTTTGTACCTTTCAACTTCGGGGCATATTTGTTTCTATCTGTATTACAGATACTTACAAAATTCTAAAACACTTCCACATGGATTATGGAATCTGCATAACGTGCAAATTAGAGAACTTTTTATGTTAAAATCCATATTTGACAAGCAGATTTTGAAGAAAATATTTGGAGTTTCCAATAAAAAAGAGTATTTTTGCAGCAACAAATCCCACCACGCCTCTCAACGATGCGTACCACGGTGGGACTTCGCTTTTTATATGGGTATATGAACTACGACAAACAACCGATAAATATAGATGAACAATTAGCCTTGCTCCAAAACAGAGGACTAATGATAGAGGATGTTGCTACAGCCAAGTTACAGCTTCGCAATATCAGCTATTTCCGTATCGCTAGTTATCTTCGATACATGGAGCAAGACCGACAACAGCATCTTTACAAATCCGGCAGTACATTCGAGCAAGCCATCAACCTTTATCTCTTTGATAAAGAACTACGCCAACTTATATTCAAGGCTATCCAAGATATTGAGATTTCTCTCCGAACCAAGATGATTCAAGTGTTCTCAATGGAACATGGGGCATTTTGGTTTATGGATTCGTCATTGTTCAAGGATGCAGAGTTTTATGAAGGTTGTCTTGACAATATCAAGAAAGAGGTGTCTCGCTCAAATGAAGATTTCATCAAGGAACATTCCGAGAAATATAATTATCCAGCTCTTCCACCCGTGTGGAAGACCTTGGAGGTTGTTTCATTTGGTACTCTTTCCAAGTTGTTTTGCCTGTTTAAGGACAATCGATTAAAGAAGCAAGTGGCAAGAGAGTTTGGACTTCCTCAATACACTTATTTGGAAAGTTGGATAAGGTGCATTACCGTACTTCGTAATTGCTGTGCTCATCATGCACGTATATGGAATAGGCGTTTTGCCTTGAAACCTCAATTACCGAACCGACTTCCTCTCAATTGGATTACTCCAAGTCAGAAGCCTATCAAGTTGTACCATCAGCTATGCACCTTATTATATTTGGAACAAACTATTAAACCTTGCATGGACTTGAAAAGTTCTCTACTCAAACTCTTTGCAAAATACTCTAATGTAGATTTGCATGCCATGGGCTTTCCGCAAGGATGGGAAAATGAACCTTTATGGAGATAGTAGGCGGTGTTCGGATATAGCTTATCCGAACACCAAACTGCTATCTCCACAATGGCTCATCTTGCCAATGTTTAGGAAATCCCATGGCATTCGTGTCAACTTCTGGATATTGTGACAATAAGTCCTTGAACTTAGCACATAATTCATTTCGTGGATCAATGGCATTGAGCCAATATAACAAGCAACAAAGAACGGAACCAAGTGGTGGATTAATATATTCCATACGCATATAAACAAAAAGTTCCGCCCTGGTACGCTGTTCTATGGGAAGCGTGGCGGATTCTAGTGCTGCAAAGATACTGGTTTTATTTGATTTCTCCAAATATTTTCTTCAAAATCTACTTATCAAATATGTATTTAACGTAAAAAGTTCTAATTTCCATGTTTTTTCCCCTCACAATCTATGGCAGAAATGTTAATGGAATTTCACATAACTCTGCAAGGTGATTTTTGGTGGTGTAGGAAAAATGTAGTACCTTTGCACCTGTAATCAAGAACATTATTAATCACTAAAAAAACTAGAAAATTATGAAGAAAGAAACTTGGAAACAGATTTTTCAGATTGTACTCACAATCTTGACGGCGCTCGGCACTACCCTCGGAGTAACATCATGCATGGGGGTATGATAGTTGATAGTTAATAGCGGCTTCGCCGTATAGCAAGACTGCTATAAACTATAAACTTTAAACTATAAACTATTATCATGCATGGGGGTATAAACTATTTTTCAATCACTTTAAAACAAAAAGAACTATGGCAACAAAAGGAACATTGAAGTATCGTAAAGTAACTCGCACTCCTCAGAGCGGACCTAACAAGAACAAGCAGATGTATTACGCAACTGCTGTAACTGACCGTGAGATGAACTTCGAGGAGTTTGTAACTCACATCTCGGAGCACAACTCTCCTTACAGCCGAGGCACCGTACACGGCGTATTGATGGATACACTCGACTGCCTGCAGGAGCTCATCCTCGATGGCAAGAGCGTACGACTCTCCGACCTGGGTCTCTTCTCCATCGGTATGACATCACGTGCCGAGGCTACCAAGGACAAGGTATCGGCAGCGAGCGTAGAGGGCGTACACCTCATCCTGCGCAACACCAAGACTTGGAGCAACGCTGAACTGCGCAAGAAATGCCGCATAGAGGAGTATGACACCTACGGCAACACTACCGACGAGGGCTCTGTGCCGGGCGACGGCAAGGACAACGACGGAGGCGGCACTACCACCCCTAGCGGCGGCTCTACCCCTAGCGGCGGCGACAGCGGCACTACCACTCCTGGCGGCGGCGATGGACTAGAGTAAGCTACGGCTAATAGAGTAGATGTAGGGAGTTACCCCCCAGCACCGACACACGAAAAAAAAGGTCGCTCCCCTAATTGGGTAGCGACCTTTATCTTTATATTTGAATTTTGATGTAATCTTAATTCAACGATGCATCATCTGCAAGGAAATTAATCCTTGAAGAAATCCTTAACAGCCTCGTTTGGTACCATCTTCTCATCGAAAACGT
>OGIM01000203.1_pt1 | contig 25067 bp, 19 predicted proteins | sample 1571801 | NCBI WGS metagenome assembly OGIM01 (sample SAMEA2582106, study PRJEB24529) | metagenome | biome: Human gut stool | place: China | collected 2011
GGATTGCTTTCGTAGGTTACATCGCAGGTATCGTTTGCTACTGGTTCATCCGCACTTTCCTTTATGCTATCTAAAGGATAAGTGTTTTCAGATGTAGGCTCCACACGCCCTGAAAGGGCAGAAGCTCTTAGCCCAGGGCAACACCCTGGGTAATGATGGATACAAGCCTGTCGCCCTGTAAGGGCAAAAGCTTTCTTTCTTACGTGAAAAAGTTTTTTTGAGAAAAAAGTCTCAAAGTCTCATTTTCTATTGAAAATATCGACTTAAAGACTTGATAGATAATAAGATAAAAGAAATGAGACTTCTCGGTTTTCGTGCTGAGAAGTCTCATTAAAGTCTCATAGAAGTATCATTATTTCACTTTTTCTTTACAAGATACTTCATTCCATCTGCAAATCTCTTATGTTTTAACTCACTCATATTCGCCAGTTTTCTGCCGAATCCCATCAAACTGTTCACTTTGAGCGATGAACCTATCTGCTTTTTCAGATAGTCGAAAATCTCGGCGGCAGTCAGATATTCACCCTCTTTCTCATTCTCAACCAAATCAAAATAGAGCCGGAAATACTGGTCTATCGGCTCAGCCACCTCAAACTGGCAGTTGTTCTTCATGATCAACTTCACCTGTTCCGCATCAAAATAACTCTTCTCGCCATTGTGCAAAGCAGTCAGCGCCTGGGCGAAAAGTTGCTGATAGTTCGGACGCACACTCACATCGATCGGTCCCGTCAGTTCCACACCGATGAATCTTCGGTTGCCGGATGGATCGGTGAGAATATCCGTCATGTTGCTCGTGGCGATGAACGAGGCGAGACGAGGAAATTCCATGACATGACTGCCATACGGAGGTTTGTATTTCAGCGTAGGCAACTGGATGAGATTCTTCAGAAATCCCTGCTGCACCTGTGGCGAAATCTGGTTGAACTCATCGAGATTGATGACCATAAACTGCGCCATTGCCTGATAAACCTGACGTTTTTCTGACAGAATCAGATTATCGCTATATCCCCATTGCAGCTCCGGCGGCAACAGTCGGCGACAGAAAGTACTTTTGTTGTAACCCTGTTTGGAAATGAGAAGCGGAGCCACTGAGTTACCATACTGGCGATGGGTAAAGCCGCGCCACTGGTCAACCATGCCCAGAAACCAGGTGTAGAACCAGTCTGCCCAGTAAGGATTGTTGGTAGGAACCGTACGAGCCAAGGCACGTATATGGTCCTTCCCGTCCCATTTGTCGTAGCATTGGAAGAGATATTCATCTATCGGATTATAATTCTTGATGTAATCAGACTCCAGAAAATTCCTGACATCCTTGATGCTCACCCGGATATCAGCCAGCTGCACCTCCAGCGTCATGCGCTTCTGCACTCTCGGATCTACAGCCTGGAAACCATACCACCCCTTCTCCTTCGGCATGTATTCCACGAATTTCATCACCGTGTTGTATCTGAAGTTATATTTACTTTTCAGCAGCTGCATCATGCTCATGATATTCTCGCGAACGCTGTTCTTGTCAACTTTCTTTTCTTCTTCCGAAGTATCGGAACCAGGAATCATCTGCTGATTATCTTCCGTGTTGAAAGCCTGATTCTGAGGGTGCATGTTGCTGTCAATTTTCATCGCTACCGCCTTACTGTTGAAATAAGGTTTCGCATCGAGCGTCATCATAAAACTGTTGTGCATCGAAGGCTCAAAAGACAGGTTTGCGCCCGCTTCTATAGAAGGTTTCGGTCCGTCTGTGAGCACCGAAGCCTTGGCAATCGCCTGATATACAGGCAGAATCTGCTGGTAAGCGATGCGGTACAGTCGTTCGGCATCCGCCTCCTCAGCAGGCAGCAAGTCATCTTCATTGCTGAATTTCACCAATACGATAACCGACTTACCATCAGCACCTTCCAGCGCAGCAAAGGTAGAAGGCAGCATGGCAACCGAGCGCTTCACGCCCTCCACGCCGTCTGCATCCGTAATGTTTCCGAATTTCAGCATCAGAATACCGTTGCACGCCTTCATCTTCAGGTTATTGTTTTCGTCTTTGGCGAATTCTGCAGCGGGGTAGATGTGCATCCATGTTGGCATATCCTTGTAATATTCGTAGCCGCTTTCCATATAGGACACGTATTCGCGGAAATGGGTAACAGTAAGTCTGCTGTCATCTTTTGCGATACGTTGCAGCAACTTCTCCATCGTCTTGGTGCTGACGAGGAGCTGCTTCTTGTTGTTTGTATGAACGATTGTTATCTTCATTGAATATATTGATTAGGATGTTTGTTTGTTAACTATTAATCATAAACTGTCAACTATAGACTATAAAATCTTATCAGTGTTGCCCAAAGTTTGGTTGGCAAATTGGGCACTCGTTTCCCGTTGTACGGGCAATGGTTGCCCGCCACTTGTTCTCCAGTAGCCCGTCACGTGTTCACCGGTAGCCCGTCACGTGTTCTCTGTGGGACCGCTTAAATGGCATGGCTGGAACATCTGGAGGGCAGAGAAAAAGATTAGCTTTTAGTGAAATCAATCTCTTCTGAGAAATGGTCGAATTCAACATCTTTATATCCATATCTGGCGAAGAGCTGTTTGATATATGCCTGTTGTTCCGGCAGGAGTTTCAGTTGTCCCAGTTTGTAACGGTAGTATTGTCCTTTGCTGCCGAGGTAGTCTCTCATTTCGGCGCGCAGTGCAGGAGCGTCTTTCACTTTCATTTCGGCAAAGAGTTTGTCGAATCCCCATGCCATTTTCACGACACGCAGCGGAGCGAAGTACTTGCAATTCCCGTTTTTCAGGGCATTTGGGAAAATGGCATCCCCTCTATCAGTCTTCTCGTTTTTGTAGAGACCGGATAGATAGTGAATACATTTGTTTTTCATCGGACATGGTTCGGTGAAACAGTAGGTGATGTTGCTAGGTACGTTTCCGTACTCAAAAGCCTTTTTCAGTAATTCCTTTTCATCCATGTTTCTTAAGTATTAAGAATAAAACATTCTGTTTTACTAAACGCAAAAACATCCTGTTTATTGCCTTGCAAACGGTATTATTATCACTTCATAAAGCATTTTTTTCGATGCAAGCAAGAAATCATGATACTTCTTGCTAATTTATGATACTTCCATGATACTTTTCCCTTCATTTTTAGAGAAGTCTCATTCGCGATAAAGTTCTGTGTATTAAAAATATAAGTCTTATTCTATACCGAAAAATGAGACTTTGATACTTTTTTCGAGAAAAAAGATTTATACGTGCGTATATTTGTTGGTTCTTTATCGCTTGCGTACTTCTTTCTAAACTTCCTTCTAGCCTCATCCCTTTTGTTGGAAAAATCATGCTCCGCAGATAGCTCTCCTTTTTACTATTGTGTCCCCTCATACAACTTTTTTCGAAACTTTTTAGCCAAAAGTTTTGTTGTTTCGATAATAATTGTTACTTTTGCGGTGTCATATCCTTACTGGAAGCTCCAATTGGGCGAAGGTGGGATGGACATATATACATAAAGGCGTAACTGTACGCTTTGGTTTTGACGCTATTAGAACTTCGCAACTTCCAAATGTCTGTCAAGAACAAAGCAACGGGGACGCCCCTTGGGATGTATCATATATACAGTCCTTGTCGGCTCATAGCATTTCGGCAATGAGTTGATAGGTGGTGCTATATACTTACATCGGCGTGGGGCTTCCAGCGTTGTTCGTTTCGACAGACAGGGCAATGCGAAGGCCTTAATAGCGTGGAACGGGCAACAGACTGGCTCCGCGCTTTTTGTATATGTAACTTACTAATATAAACTTTCCAAAATGGAGCCTTTTGGATAAAAATGATATTTATGCAAAATAAGGCTAAAATTATAATACTTTTAGTTGTATTGTTGATAGTTGTTGTTGCTATAGTAACATGTACGGGAAATAGTAGTATTTTCGTGCAATGGGAACCTGTTGCTATTCAAAAAAGCAATAATTCTGTAAAATTGAAAGTTTACATAGAGAATTCTGGTAGTATGGATGGATATATGAGACAAAAATCAGAGTTCAAAGATGCAGTGAAAAGTTATGTAAATGCTCTTGACTTAAAAGTGGATACAACTGAATTATATTATATCAATACGCAGATTTCTTCATTTAAAGCAGATATAGCTAAATTAGAGGAGGCATTGAATCCTGCGAGTTTTGCAAAATGTGCAGGTAGTAGGAGCAATTCTGATATTGCTGATATGTTAAACAATATTGTAATGCGAACAGAGGATAATAGTGTATCAATGTTTATCTCTGATTGCATATTGGATGTGCCTCAAGGTGATGCGGTTAATTTCTTTGGGGTAAAACAGACTAATGTAACCCGTACTTTTTCTAAAGCATTAAATAAACATCCAAAGTTAGGAGTAGAAATCATAAGATTGTCTTCTACTTATCAAGGTATGTATTATTATGCTAAGGGATGTGAACCTATAGAGTCAAAACGACCTTATTATATTTGGATGATAGGTAATAAAGAATTGTTGGGTAGACTTAATAAGAAGGTTGCTTTGACTACTATACAACATGGTTATGATAATTATGTAGCATTTTCTTCAACAACTAATGTGCCTTTCGATATTGCAACTTCATTAAAGAAACACATGATTAAGGGTAATCTTAATGTCAAAGGTCAGTATGTCTTTGATTTTATGGTTGATATGTCTGAAACTCTTCAAGAAGAAGCTACATTGATGTCCTCTAGGAATTATGTTTCCAGTACTGGTAGAAATGTTAGTGTAAGTGGTGTAGAGAATGTTAAACAGGGGTCTGAATACACTCACATTTTGACATTGGCTATTTCAAAAAATACTAAGCCTTGTTCTGAAACCATTTCTTTTGCACCTCCAGCTATGCCAACTTGGGTAGATGAGGTAAATGATGATAGTGGTAGAGATATTCGTAAAAATATGAATAAAACAACTGGCATCAAATACTTGATAAAGGGAGTAAGTGATGCATACAAGGATAATACAAACTTGGCTACAATCGATTTTAGAATTAAAAACAATTAAAACTTTTATATTATGGGAGAATTCTTTGGCAGTATTTATTGCTGGTTCGAAGATGTGTTCGGACTTGAATTGGCTAATTACCTTTGGGGTAATGTGTCACCAGACCAACAGACAAACATGTATGTGCCTATAGGCTTTACTATGTTGGTTGTTTCGTTGTTGGTTTGTTTGTTGTATTATTATATTATTGACCATCCTAAATTGGCAAAATGGTGGGGCTGGCTGATATTTTTAGGTAGTAATGCTATAGCTAATTTCTTGATAGGATGGCAATGGGTACTTCGCCATTACTATCTTGGTTATATGGTAGGTATAGATTCTTCTACAAAAAAAGACTACGATTTGAATATCTCTTATGGGGATATGCTGTGTTTTGGTTTTGCCAATATGTTGTTGGCAATATTGGTATTTGGTATATTATCTTTATTAATGAAATGGTGGAGTAAGAATTCTTCTAATTCTCCATTCTAATCGATTTTGGTATGGCAAAATTATATATATTTGGTATTGGTGGAACGGGAGCACGAGTGCTCCGTTCCTTGACAATGATGTTGGCTTCAGGTGTACAACTTGGGCAAGACGAGATTGTGCCAATTTTTATTGACCCAGACGAATCGAATGCTGATTTGTCAAGAACTGTGGATTTAATGAATTTATATTCACGAATTAGACAAAATCTAACATTTGCCTCTTCTAATAATAATAAATTCTTTAGAACTTCTATCAATCAGGAACTTCCTGGCTTTAGATTGCAGATTAAAGATACAGATGATAAGAGCTTCCAAAAGTTTATGGATGTTTCTACAATGAGTAGAGAGAATCAAGCTATGGTGAAGTTGCTCTTTTCTGAAAAGAATCTCAAATCGAAGATGGATGTTGGTTTCAAGGGAAACCCAAATATTGGAAGTGTTGTCCTAAATCAGATTGTTAACTCTGACGATTTTGATACTTTTGCAAATGGTTTTTCTGCAGGTGATAAAATATTTATTATTAGCTCTATTTTTGGAGGAACAGGAGCAAGTGGATTTCCGCTCTTGTTGAAAACATTGAGAACTGGTAATTCTTTTCCGAATTTTCAGACAATCAATGATGCGGAGATTGGAGCGGTAACAATATTGCCTTACTTTAAGCTTAAGCCAAGTGATGAAAGCGAGATAGATTCTTCAACTTTTATTTCTAAGACAAAGTCTGCTTTGGCTTATTATGAGGATAATATTAGTAAGAATAATCAGATAAATGCTCTTTATTATTTGGGTGATGATGTTCAAAACATTTATGAAAATTACGAGGGTGGAGTAGAACAGAAGAATGATGCTCATCTAATAGAGTTTTTGGCAGCAACTGCTATTGTTGATTTTAGTAAGAATTCATATCCAACAACGGTAAACAAGGAATTGGGCATAAAAGAAGGAGGTGATGCTGTATCTTTTACTTCTTTCTATGAAGGAATTACTGAAATGCTAAGATGCCCATTGACTCAATTTGTATTAATGTCAAATTGTTTTAAGCATAGCTGGAATACAATTAGTTCAAGTGAATTGGCTGCAAATGGAAAAGTTTCTGGTTTTAACGAGGATTTGTATCGTTCTCAGTTTGTTGGTAGCTTGAAGGAATTTCAGGGAAGATTCTTGGCTTGGCTCACTGAAATGAAGGACAATAAGAGATCATTAGACTTGTTTAACTTGAATTGTGGAGACAAGCCATTTGATGTTGTGACAAACGTCACTCCTCGTAAAGTTAAAAGCTTGAAGTCCAACTACAGTTTGTTTATTGACCGAATCAATGGGCAAGTTGGTAAACTGGGAAGTAAGGATGTCAAGGATAAGCTTATCGAGATTTATTATTTAGCAACAAAGCAATTAGCAAAAGAAAAATTTGATTTTTAGTTATGTCAAAGGTTTTTAGATTATATAAAAATGGTGATAATACTTTCACCGATTGGCATGAGAGTGCTTCTTTTCCATACAGTTCAGAGAATCGAGATGGAAAGAATGGTATAGATGATCCTGATGGGGCTTCTTCAAAGAATGAAATTACATCAATCCCTTCTCCATTTGCCCGAATAGATCTGGTAAAGACTGCTTTTGTGCGTGTTTGTCAACCTGATGTGAACACCAAGAAAATTAATCTTGATGGAAATACTATTTTCCATAAGATGGTATCTGATACTCTTGATGTTGGTGAGATATTTTTTAATATAGATAAATATTCTGATATAATTGAAATTGTAAAATGGGATTCTGTGGCAATGATTTCTTTGTTGGAGAATTCCGATAAGGAAGGTCATCGCTATTTAGCAGATGCGCTGCGAAAGTACATGGTGTCTGATGCTAAGGCTTATAATTTTAATCAATTACAGGACATTTATATTTTGAATTATAAGAATGGCTTGAATGAGTTGGATATTATAGGCGCAACATCGCCAAGAACAATATTCTTTAGCACGGCTAACAGACTAGAGAATGTGTCCAAAGAGATTAATTTTGGACAGGATAGACCTTTTGACTCTGATTTTCAACCATTATATAAGCGTGACAAAGACTATATTAAAGCTTGGTTTGTTTTGGCTAAATCAATTCCTGATTTTGCTGGTTTGTTTCCTGAAGTGTATGAATACCTTCAGATGACATTGAATAATTTGAATGTGAACTTCAGAAATGAGTTAAAGGGCTTGACAAGTTCTGACCCTTTAGCTAAGAGTAATATTCAAGTCTCTGTAAATCAGCAGACAAATATTGTAGAGGTGTTAGGCTTTCCGATTCTAAAGAAATTGAATGAGCCAATTAAAGGAAGCGACTTTGAGATTATTTCTAAGGTTCAGTTGGAGCAGATGCCTTTGGTGCTCCCTGTGGAATCGGGTAATATGTATGCAAATCTTCATTACACTACAGCTTTGTGGGGTAAGGATAATCGTGCAGATTATTTTGATAAACAGGATGATTTAAATCTGAGACGTTTGCCAAATGATGGAACCATATATCCTTATTTGACGATTGGTGACTTTTTGGAAGATACAATCATTCAAGTACCTCATAGTTTGAACAAAAAAAGTTTCTTTGATGGAAATTACGATGGAACTCCTAATGTTGAAAAAAGCTACTTGTTGCCATTAAAGAGACGCTTCTTTGAGTTTTTCTCATCTGTAGATTTGCAGAATCCTTTAGTAGATGGTTCTCCTATGATTAAGATGGAGAACATCAATGATATGAGCGTAAAGGTATATTTGCGTATTCCTATAAAGGGTAATAGCAATGTAAAATATGTGGAATATACGAAGTTGTATTATGGAGAAGGCAATGCGGCTAATCCAAGTCGTAACGAGGGGGCAATAGTTGAGGCTGATTTTACAGGCTTCTTAATGCCTAATGTCATGTTTGCAAACCCAAATGAAGCATTGTATAAGATAGGCTGTGTAAGTACATATAGTCGTAAATTTCAATTCTCATTTTATAAAGGTGTGAATAAATTGAGTGTGACTCATGCTTGTAGAAATAAGAATGGAGAGGATTTTTATAAGGCTGTAACTTATACATTGTATAAGGAGAACTTTGATTATATTGTTCTTACGGATGCAAATAATAACCAAGGTGTTCTTGTGCCAATATTTGCCCAGCAAAGAGGTACGGAACAATTTAAGTTTGCGGTTGATTTAGGAACTTCCAACACTCATGTGGAAGTTATGAAAAATGGAGATTTAGAACCACATACATTTGCCTATGACGTAAAAGACAGTCCTATGGTGAAAATGTTTGAAACTTCTCCTAATGCAATTCAAAACTTTTTGCAGGTTCATGAAGAGCTTGAGGAATATGATTTTCTGCCATTTATTCTTGGTGAAGAATCTATGTTTAAGTTTCCAACAAGAACTGTACTCTCTCATGCCAAGGGTGTGGATTGGAACAACGTAATATTGCCTTATGAGTTGGTGAACATTCCATTTGCTTATAATAAGCGTATGTCTAATGCTTACAATGATACTCCAAAAGATAATATAAAATGGGGAAAGGGGCAAGAACAACGTTATATTTCTGTCTTTATTGATTGTTTGATGCTGATGTTGCGCAATAAAGTTGTCATGAATGGTGGTAATTTGCAGCAAACGGATATCACATGGTTTTATCCAATCAGTATGTCCCCAAAGCGAGTAAATTTGATTCGAACAACATGGAACAATGCATATCATAAATATTTTGGAAATGGGACAACTAAGTCTATGACAGAGTCATCGGCTCCTATCCAATATTTCTTCCGTCAAAATGCCACTGCAACCAATTTGGTTAGTATTGATATTGGTGGAGGTACTACGGATATTGCTTTTGCCAAGAATGGAGAATTGCAGAATGTTACATCTTTCAAGTTTGCTTCTAATGACCTATTTGAAAGCTCATTGGATGAAAGCCTTCATAATGGAATTATTGACTATTTCAAGAAAGTGGTGGAAGATAAAATAAAGGATATTGATGAACTGAAGAAGATTTTGGATACCAATACTAAACCTTCGAATATAGCCTCTTTCTTCTTCTCTTTGCCAGAAAATCCTGCTGCTGCAAATTTGGATAGAAGCGTAATTGATTTTGACGTGCTGTTGCGTGATGATGAGAACTTCAAGATAGTCTTTATCATATTCTATACAGCTATAATATACCACATTGCCCAGATATTGAAGTTGAAGAGTATGCCTATGCCACGTCATATCTCGTTTAGTGGAAACGGAAGTAAAATCTTGCGTGTTATCACACCTGAAAATCGATTGTTGGCAAAGTTTACTTGTAAGATATTCCAATTGCTAGGTGTTGATGGTACTGAGGGCAAGTTGGAAATACTCGGCTTAGGAGATGCTGCGTCTTCTCCAAAGCAGGCCACTTGCAAGGGTGCTTTGGTAACTAATCAACCTTTGGATGAAGACAGGGATAAGGTGGTGATTTTGAAGGGCGATGGTACTTCTTTTGTTGGTAATGATGACACTTATGATTCGATAAATGCCAACTATATCAGCAAGACAAAAGAGGCTGTGGAGAAATTCTTTGAGTTTGCTTTAGATAAATTGAATAAAGAGTTTAACTTTGATGAAAATTTTGGTGTAACTCCCGAATCTTTGTCTTTAGCAAAAGATGTTTGCAAAGATGATATTGACACATTCATCAATCGTGGTATGACTTTAGCAAAAGAGGACTCTAATAGTCAAGAACGAATAAGCGAGACTCTGTTCTTCTATCCAATAAAGGGTGTGATGAATGTTCTTTCCGGAGTAATAAACAAAAGTTTAACTAATGAAGATAATTAATAATGAAGAAAATACTATTGATAATAGTTGCAAGTATAACTTTGTGTGCTTGCGATAATGGTAGATTTCAGCCAAATAGTCTGCCAAAGCCATCTGTTGAGAAAACGGACAGTGACTCTGTTGATTCGAAAGATTTGGCAGCTTTACAGCAAATATGCAGAGATATGAAAAATTCAATACGAGACAATAGTTATCGTCTTGAATCAGTAGAGCAATCCTTGAATGAATCCAATAAAGAATTGGAAAGTAAGGTAGACAAACAGTTGGTTTATGTGTTGTTGGCAATAAGTTTGTTGCTTTTGGTGTTGGTTATGGTTTCCTTATGGGAAATTCTTAAATTGCAGAAAAGTAAGGAGAAAATCAAAGATAAATTGATATTCCTTGAAAATGCAATTAATAGACTGAAAGATGAAGGCGCTACTAATAATAGAGCAAGTAGTCGTATAGTATATGATTATCAAGATGATATCGATTATCTGAAAAGACAGATTGTTGCACTGAAAGAGAATGTTAATAAGGAAAACGTAAGTAAGGGAAATCGTACTTATGGACCAGGATCAGAAAGTAAAAAAGCTCCTGCGTCAGTCAATGATGTAAAGAGTGGCTATTTCGGTTTTAACGATGATAGGGGAATCATAGGTAAGGTCTATACATCGGCAACAGAAGAGGCGTTTTTCAAATATTATGCCAAATCAGATAGTTTGGCTGAGTTTGAACCTCTTTCTGTTAAGCGAATAAAGTCTATTTCTTCGATTCGTAAAGCAATAACCATCTTAGAGGGTTCTTTGCAAGAAGCTACAGAACTTAGTGTAGTAAAGCGTGGACAGGCTGTTCAAAGAGAACAACATGGGCAGAAATACTGGCAAGTAATACAACCAGCAGAAGTAAAATTAAAATAGTTTATATATATATATGAAATTTGTAGTTCCTATAATAGTTTTAGGTATAATTGCGCTTCAGTTCTATTTCTTTGTAAAGAACTTAAAGCGTATGCATCAATTCCGAGACATCTTTATGAAAAAAGGTACTTGGGACATATCACATGACAGAGACTCTGGTTTTGTCAAAGGAATATATGGTCAAGGAAATATAATATTCTCATCGATCAAGGATTCCATCAACAAGTATTTGAACAATAGTGTTGGCTCAGTCATAGACTATAATTTGTTAAAGGATGCTGTTGATAGGCATTGTGAAACGGTAGAAGAGGATATATCTACTCAAACACCTGTACCATTGTATTGTGGACTCGCTGGTACAATGTTAGGTGTTATCATAGGTCTTGGTTCTTTGTTGTTTACTGATAGTATAACATCTCTGATGACCAATTCGTCAGCTCAACAGTCTGCTTTTTATTCTGCAGCTGATGGTGTGAGCGATTTGCTTACGGGTGTAGCTTGGGCAATGGTTGCTAGTATCTTTGGTATTGGTCTTACAACATTAAATTCCTTGCTCTTTAAAAAGTGTAAATTGCAAGAGGAAAGTGGTAAAAATGAATTTTTGGCATGGATGCAATCTGTGTTGTTGCCAGAGTTACCATCCGATACTTCTGATGCATTGAATAAGTTGGTGAAGAATCTGAACCGATTTAATAATACTTTCTCTTCAAATACTCAAGAATTGGGAGGGACTCTTTCTAAAGTAAATGAGTCTTATAAGTTTCAGGCAGACATCATCCAGAAAGTTCATGATATGGATGTCATGAAAATGGCTACAGCGAATGTCAATGTATTGAAAGAATTGAAGGGATGTACTGAAAAATTGGAGGATTTCCAGTATTATCTGAATAGTGTAAAAGGATATACTACTGCTATAGAAAAGTTTAATGAGCAATTCTTTGCAGAAAGTGATCGTTTGCATGTCCTTGAGGAAATAAGAGATTTCTTCATTCGAAATAAGGCTGAGATAGCAAAGAATCTGACAGACGAGACAGATGCTTTAAAGACGGCTCTTAAAACTTTGCAGAATACTTCTGTAACCAATATGGCTGAATTGGAAAAGGTCTTGACTGATGAGGTTGATACTTTTAAAACGATTAATAAGCAGTTGCTTGATCAGTTCACTAGTCAGTTGGAGGCGTTCCCAAAGATGAATAAAAATTTGGAAGCTATTTCGCAGATACCTTCTGCTTTGACAACTTTAGCTAACAAAATTGAGAAAAATAACTCGATTGCAATAGAGAAGATAAATAAAAAGGTAGAGAGAATCGAATTCTTGGCAACGACCACACCTGAAGGAAGTCGTAAAGAAGCAAGATTCCCTGCATGGGGAAAGTTGTTATTGGTAATGTGTGCTATTATGTTCTTTATCTCTTCTTTATTCATGGGGTATTGTTCTTATAGAATCATGAGTGATACAAGTGTCATGAGAAATGCTAATTCTCTTGATGAAGAAATGGTTGATTCTGTTTCTGATTCTTTATCGCATGTGGTAAAGCAAGAACCTGTTGATACTGTGGCTCAGCTGAAGCAAAATATAGTAAATAATAGAAAGGGTAATGTAGAATGAAACAAAAAGAGTCTTTCTTTTGGACAAGTTACTCTGATTTGATGACTAGTTTGTTCTTCATTATGTTGGTCCTTTTTGTTCTGGTGATTGTATTGTTGCATAAACGAATGGAAGCAACTGAGCGAGAATTGGCAGAAATCAAACTTGTTCAGAAATCGACAGAGGATTTGAGTAAGCAGTACTTTGAATATAATCCTTTTTATAAAAAGTATGTGCTTAAGGTGCATTGCTTTTTCGAAGAATTGCATTATGATATAGAAGAGTTGCCGGATGATACAAAACAGCAATTAGGAGCTGCTGGTGTTGAGATTCAAAAGTTCTTATCTAAACATAATGATAATAAGTATCTGTTAATCATTGAAGGACAAGCATCGAAAAACTCAGAGGCATGGACTGATCGTAATTATGATTTGAGTTTTGAGAGAGCTTATTCCTTAATGAAGTATTGGAAGGATGTATGTGGTATTAATTTTGGAAAAAACTGTGAGGTTCAAATTACTGGTAGTGGAGATGGAAGATATAATATTGAAACAATGCGTGATAAAATGTATGAAGTCAACAATCAGCGTTTTTTGATTCACATTATTCCTAAAAATATTATTGAAGATGAAAAAAAGTAAGTTACTTATAGTACTTATAATGTGTTTATTTGTCTCTTGTGCTCACAAATCTGGGCATAAGAGACTTAATAGAAGTGCAGAGTCTGCAACAGAAAGGGAATCTGTAAGAACTCCTGATTCTGAAGATAACGTAACTTCTGCTACAGCAGAATATGGAGATAATAATGAAATTCTGAATGGCAAAACTATATTTAATAGATATGGAAATGCCGTGTTCATGGTCTTTACTACAGATGGTACAAATACCTATCAAGGTTCTGGCTTTTTCATAAACTCTCATGGATTGGCCGTTAGTAATTACCATGTTTTTAAGGGTACAGCTATTGGTGCTGAGCAGATAAAACTGGTTGGGAGTGATACTGCATATAAGGTTTCGAAAGTTGTTAAGTCTGATGAAGAGGAAGATTTTATCTTGTTTTTCGTCGATGTTGATGATGTTCCTTATATACCGTTAGCTAAAGAAAAGCCAAGTGTTGGCGATAAGGTTTATGCTATAGGTAGCCCTAGAGGATTAGAGAATACATTCTCTTCAGGAGAAGTATCGCAATGGCGTGATACCAATTTGATGCAAATTAATGCATTGATAGATCATGGAAGTAGTGGTGGTGCTTTAATCAATGAGTATGGTGAAGTTGTAGGGGTTACATCTGGAACTTTTTATGATGGTTCGCAAGCAAATTTAAATTATGCTTGGAGTATTGACGCTATTAAACCTTATCTTAAGTAGTTATGATACATTCAATTTTTCAAATAATACTGGGGTATCTGCTTTGGAAGTATTTTCCTTCTTGGCTTAGGCTGAGAGATTCTAAAACGATAGATCATTATATTATTGTCGGTTTGTCTTTAGTTGGCATTTTGATGATAATTCTTGGTGTATTTCATTTAGTTAGACTCTTTTTTACATGGTAATGATTATCCTTACTTCGCATATAGAAGTAAGGATAATTATATCTTGTTATGGTAACTTTTTCCATCACATTCAGAAATATGTAATGAACATTTAATCTGGAGTAATAAAAAAACTGGTATTCTTATAATGTTGACCAAGGTTAAAGCTTGTGATAACCTCTTTGTTCCTTTAATTGGTGTGGTGGCATCTGTTCTGTTTATGGGGTGTTCTTCTCTACGCTTAAGAAAAAAGGTATCATAAAAATAATAGATGGAAAGAGGTGAATCTTAGTCGTAGTTTAGTCAAACTTAGTCGAATTTTTTGTTAAACTTAGTCGAACTTAAGCTAGTTACTTTGTGGTAATGCTTTGATAGTCAGTTGTTTGTTGCGTGATTAAACTTAGTTGCGCTTTTAAACGTTTAGTCGAACTCAAAATATAGAATATAATATTGAGTCCACCTATGCCCCGATAAGATGACGATAGTATTGTATCGGTGTGTTCGATACAGTGTCCTTTCCATTAGACTTTTGGGGAATCATGGAGAAGAGGGTAACGAGTATTGTCGCTTTGGAAGATTTTCCTTGTTTTTCAATTAGTAATAGATAAATTTGCTTGATTTTGCGAGTAAAATAAAAGTTTTGAATAAATTATTTGGTAAATACGCTTAAAAAGTGTATCTTTGCTTTTATATTTGAATGAAATTATAATATGGACTCGATAAGAATATTTGGATATAAGTCTTTTAAAAAGTTATCAGTTCAACTGCATCCTATCAATCTCTTGATTGGTGCCAATGGAGCTGGTAAGAGTAACTTTTTGTCTCTTTTCGAGATGTTAGGCAACATCTATGAGAAGAGATTAGGGGCGTATGTCGCTCAAGTTGGTGGAGTAGATAAATTACTCTATCAAGGCAGAAAAGTTACCGATCGTATAGCTGTAAACTTGCTAATAGCTAAGAGTGAATATGACTTGGTGTTATTGGAATCTGATGGTAAACTCATCGTAGAAAGAGAAGTTGTTCGTTGTTATGATGATGTTTGTCCTTTAGATTTAGTGAAGAAAAGTGTTATAACGGAGTATCAAAGCGAGTCGAGTTTAAAAGACCACATAGAGGAAGATTTATCTAACTATATCTCCCAAATCCGCAAGTTTCACTTCCACGATACAGGTCGCCGTTCTCCATTTACGGCTGATAGCCATATCGTGAACGATGCTTATCGTATGTATGAGCATGGTGAAAATCTGGCGGCTATCCTCTATCGTATTCAGCGAGAGAAGCCGATGGCTTATCGTCGCATCATCCGCGTCATTCAGAGTGTGGCTCCCTATTTCTCGGACTTCTATTTCCTACCAACCGAAGCCGATATGGTGCGCTTGCAATGGCAGGATAAGTATAGTTCTATGATTTACGGACCGACCGACTTGTCGGATGGAACCATTCGCTTTATTGCCTTGACTGTACTCTTTATGCAGCCATGGTTACCACGAGTTATCATCATTGATGAGCCGGAGCTTGGTTTGCATCCTGTGGCTATCGAAAAACTTTCGGGGTTGATAAAGATGGCGGCACAAAAGGGCACGCAAGTTATTGTTGCAACTCAGAGTGCTGAACTAATCAGTAACTTTGAACCAGAGGATGTCTTGACTGTTAATCAGAACGAAGATGGTACAACCATCAATCGGCTGAATAGCGAAGAATTGGCACATTGGCTTGAGGATTATACACTTGGTGATTTGTGGAAACAAAATATAATGAAAGGAGGTCAGCCACGATGAAACGACTAATCATAGTATGTGAGGGTCCTACGGAACAAGAGTTTTGTACAGAAGTGCTTGGAGTGGAGTTTGCTAAGCATGATATTTATGTGGAAGCCCCTGTCATCAAGCACTCGCATGGTGGTATAGTTCCTTGGACCACCGTCAAAAAGCAAATATTGAATCATCTTCAAGAAGGTGATGTCTATGTCAGCATGTTAGTGGATTACTATGGCATCAAAGACCAGTTCGGGTTTCCTGGATGGGAAGAATCTAAGGAGATAGTGGATAAGACGGAGCGTATTCATTTCTTGATAGATAGAATGGCGAAGGATATTTCTGAGCAATATCGCTTTCGCTTCATTCCATACATACAACTTCATGAGTTTGAAGGATTGCTGTTTAGTGATGTGAGTGCATTCTTGAACAGTTTTGAGGAGAGTGAGTTTGATTATGCAGAGTTGCAGGCCACGGCAGAGGCTTTCCAATCGCCAGAGCTTATCAACAATAGTCCTGAGACAGCTCCGTCCAAACGATTGATAGCTGCTATTCCTGATTATAATAAGGTAGTTGTTGGCATTTGTGTTGCTATGGACATTGGTTTGGAGAAGATTCGTGAGAAATGCCCTTTGTTCAATGAATGGATAGAGCGATTGATGAAGTGATCAGAGTTTAACTATTCGATAAACACATAAGATAGCTCTGACATGTACAATACTGTACTCAACCATATAATAATAGGTAAGCAATGACTGGAAAGATTGGAAGAAAAAAGGTATTGAAGTTTCGCGACTTCCCAACACGCCTACATGGTGAGGTATTCTTTGTAGAGAATGGGTATGATGAAAAGTTGAACCTTTCCATCATCAACCATCTCGTGGATATCAACAACTTGTTTATCAGCAAGTCTATTCATTTTAATTATTTCCCATTTCTGGGTCCTCATATCAAGAAGACAGCTCTCTACAGCTATCCTGCGATGAATAAAGAGGATTTGAACATCTCTGTTCCTTCCGATTTGCTGTTGTCGCAATTGGTAGAAGAAAAGAATAAGGAAAAATTACATCCTAGCATCTTACAGCTAGACCATGAGGAGGATGGCATATATTATGTCAATTCCTATTCTTTGGCTATAGAGGAAGATGCGGATTTTATGCCATTGATGCAGGCTGCGTATGATAAGTTGCCGGATTGCAAAGTGATGTTCAGCTCTGTCGATGATTTTCCATACAGTATATTTGATCCTAAACCGATTCCGGCAGATGAAACATTCAGCTATGATATCAGGCAGAAGATGAAGGAGGTGTACCGACAGGTACAGGACTTGCGTCTTGGCGGAGTAAGCGATTGGGTGCTGAAGCAGTATCTCTTTCCACCCAAGAATCTGAGTAGAATGGTCATCACGGAGAATTACGATATCATACTGCCCGACTATCATGATATGACTATCAAGATGGAGCCATTGGTAAAGGCGGTGTATATTCTCTTTTTGCGTCATGAGGAGGGAATCCTTTTCAAATGTCTGTCGGATTATAGGGAAGAGCTATATGATATCTATGTGGATATTCGCAAGAAATCGAACAACAACGGGGCACATCTTTCAGAAGAGAAGATTCGCCAGAGCATCGAAGCCCTGACGAATCCATTGTCTAATTCTATCAATGAGAAATGTGCCCGTATCCGCCAAGCCTTCACTCTTCAGTTTGATGAAAGTCTAGCCGGGAGTTATTTCATTGATGGCAATCGTGGCGAACCCAAGAAGATACCATTGGATAGAAAGCTTGTGGAGTGGAAGTGATTTTTTTATGTATTCTTCCTGTATAACAAATAAACTCCTATGGCAATCCAAACGCTCGGTCCGAGGTTTGGGTTGCCACGCATAATGATACAGATAAAGCTAATTACTCCAATCAGAATACATACCCATCCCCAAATCTTCAACTTAGTTCTTCTTTTCAAGCTCATTTGGCGTTTTCTTCTTGGAGCATAATACGACAATGAGACCAATCACTACATTGATAAGTGAGATACCAAAAGCCCATCCAAAACCAATCTTTCTGTTTCTTCCCAGGCAACCAACGCCGAATGCTAACGCAACGGCAATCACGAAAAAAAAGAGTCTTTCCATATTCCTATTATTTTTATTGTTATTTTGGCTGCAAAAATAATAAATGGTGGTAGATGCTACAAATGTTTTGGCTCCACAAGGCTTGTGGAGGTAAGTTTTTCCCGAGTTTGTACATCTGTTTGCAAAAAAAAACACTAACTTTGCCATCTCATAAAGTATTAATTTAAAAAGATTATAATAATGATGTTACCAATTATTTCAGTATTGATTGGCATAAGTTTGATGTATTACATCCGCCAGAAAAGAGCAGAAAAAGAGATGGATGAAATCGTTAGTTCTATCTCGCCATCTAATGATAGCAATGAGAATATTGGTACTAGAGACTTGTGTCTTGAGTTGCTTCGGCAGCTCAATTGTGAAGTTCGTGTCGAGCACGATGATATTTACTTTACGTATCAAAATGAGAAGTTTATGATAGAGGCTTCAAACGAATCAGCCTTTATTATAATTTGGGACCTTTATTGGGATATGGTGGATTCGGAGAATCTTCAAGATGTAGAGAATATGAAAAAGGCTGTTAATCGTACTAATCATTTAGTGCATAATACAGTCTTGTATATTCTGTATGAGGAAGAAAAGTCTTATTATGTTCTGTCTAAGTTACAATGTTTGCTAATGTGCAACATTCCAAATACAAAAGCCTGTCTTGCTGCGATTCTTAATGACTTTTTCAGAACCAAGCAATGTTACTCTCAGGTTCTTGATGACATTGGCAAAGATGTACAGGATGGTACTATATTAAATTAGGTGAAAAAATAGCTAATGGTTTGGTTGTATCGCAAGTCTTTTGTACCTTTGGGGACAAAACAATTAACAGAAAAAGTCAATGCAATATCCTTTGATATCTGAATATGTTAGAGCCATACAAGATGCTAGTAACAATCTTGATGAGTTGGCTCATTTGGTACCTGTGCTAGATGATCATGGTGAACCATATCGTAGCAGTGGTGCCTTTGCCGTCGTGTTCAAAATGAAAGATGAACAGACAGGGAAATGCTATGCTTTGAAGTGCTTTACTGAAGAACAAGAAGGTAGAGCTGAGGCTTATCGCCAGATTGCAGATGAGTTGGAGTTCGTAGATTCTTCTTATATTACTTCTGTAAAGTACTTAGACAAAGAAATCTTCGTAGATAGCAGTTGTGAGGAGGATGAGTTTCCTGTTCTTCTGATGGATTGGATTGATGGTGAAACAATGGAGAATTACATTGCAGAGAACTATCAAGACAATTATGCCATGGCTATGCTTTGCTATCGCTTCTGTAAAATGGCAGCGTGGCTTCGTTCTCAGCCATTTGCTCATGGTGACATTAAGCCAGACAACATCATGGTTCGTCCTGATGGAAATCTGACTTTGGTAGATTATGATGGTATGTTTGTTCCTGCCATGAAGGGTCAGAAGTCTCCAACAATTGGTACAAAAGACTTTTCTCATCCTTTGCGAACCGTCGATGATTTTGATGAAACAATAGATGACTTTGCTTTGGCAAGCATTGCCTTGTCATTGAAAGCTATATCCTTAAAACCTTCTTTGCTTGATGAATATGGTGCTGCAGATAGATTACTCTTTTCTGCTGAGGATTATCGTGACTTGAGCAAAAGTAAGGTGTTGGCTGCTTTGCAAGAATTGATGAATGATAAAGAAGTTAATACGCTTCTTTCTATGTTCTTGTTGGTTTGCGTAAAGAAGAATCTTTCTCTCAGTTCCTTCCATGTTTTTTTCATTTCTAAACCATTTAATGTTGTTGAGGATTTGATAAAGCAAGCAGACATGCTTTTTGAAAAATCAAAAGTTGAGGCTGACCATAAAAAAGCATTTCATTTGTATTCAATTGCAAATTCCAAAAGAAGTTTGTATGCAAAAGCTTGTCTTGGTTATTGTTATTGTTTAGGAAAAGGTGTGACGGAAGATAAAGAAAAGGGATTGGCTTTGATTCGTGTTTCTGCAAATGCAGGTAATGCAAAGGGGCAAAATATCATGGGATTATGTTATGCAAATGGAATAAGTGTAACTAAAAGTTATGAAGAAGCCGTAATATGGTTTCGGAAGTCTGCTGATCAAGGTAATGCAGCTGCTCAATATATTTTAGGTGTTTGCTATGCAAAAGGTCAAGGTGTTCCTCAAAGTTATGATGAGGCTGTGAAATGGTATCGCAAGTCTGCTGATCAAGGTAATGCTATTGCTCAAAAGAATTTAGGTGTTTGCTATTATATTGGTCAAGGTGTTCCTCAAAGTTATGATGAGGCTGTGAAATGGTATCGAAAGTCAGCCGACCAAGGTAATGCAGCTGCGCAATGTAATTTAGGTGTTTGCTATACAAAAGGAAATGGATGCAGGCAATCGTTTAGGGTGGCTGTTGGTTTATTTCAGAAATCTTCAAAACAAGGCAACTCATGTGCGCTATATAATTTAGGAACCTGTTTTGAAGAGGGAACTGGTGTAGAACAAAACTTAGCAAAAGCTATCGAATGTTATAACGAAGCTGCTAATAAAGGACATAAAACTGCTAAGGAAAAATTGGCAAAGTTGGAACAACAATAAGTAAATTAGAAACATATGGACAACTATAATATAGAATATTATCGTTCAAAAGCAGAATGTCTTTTGACACAGATAAATGATGGAAGAGAGTTTCTCTCCCATCATAAACCATCGCTTGGTTTTTGGGGAGAACATTTACTTCGTGGTTTTTTACGTGAGAATTTGCCTAATGATGTCAAAGTTACACAAGGTTTTGTTACCTTAGATGAAGATTTTGACTCTATTAGGCAGAAACTTTATTATTTGATTCATAAGAAAGAAGATAATGTTGAACGTGTTTTTTCAGATTCAATATCACCCCAGTGTGATATTATCCTTTATAGAAATAATGTTATAAAATCCTTTGGTGAAATAGATATAGTGAATGCTAAAGATGTAGTCTGTGTGATAGAAGTGAAATGTTCTATTGGGCGGAAAAGCTTTGAAAGGACTAATGAAGTCTTCAAAAGTTTGCAGTTGATTGGAGTGGATAAAAAATATTTGTTTATTTATAATTCTCCATTATTGGGTACTTTGAAATCATATTTTTTTTCAAAGCAGAGTGCAGAAAAACAAGATGATTTTGTCGTAATTGATGATACAAATATGATATATGATCATGGCATTGAAGCTTATTTGCCTTCTGCTATAATAGGCGTGAATCAAAATTATATTCTGTGTCAAGATTATGTTGTTGACGGGCGAGACCAGTTTGGTTATATAGTATATCGATTAACAAAAGAAAAAGCGAGCTTGTCTTGTTTGCAATTATTTTTATCCTCTTTATATCAGAATATTGAAGAGGGAGAAGTTGTATCCAATAAGCCATTTAATATGGAATTTGATGGTATGACTAGTGATTATTCATTTGGGTTATACGATTTGTAAATTATTGGTATTATGCAATATCCTTTGATATCAGAATATGTTAGAGCCATACAAGATGCTAGTAACAATCTTGATGAGTTGGCTCATTTGGTACCTGTGCTAGATGATCATGGTGAACCATATCGTAGCAGTGGTGCCTTTGCCGTCGTGTTCAAAATGAAAGATGAACAGACAGGGAAATGCTATGCTTTGAAGTGCTTTACTGAAGAACAAGAAGGTAGAGCTGAGGCTTATCGCCAGATTGCAGATGAGTTGGAGTTCGTAGATTCTTCTTATATTACTTCTGTAAAGTACTTAGACAAAGAAATCTTCGTAGATAGCAGTTGTGAGGAGGATGAGTTTCCTGTTCTTCTGATGGATTGGATTGATGGTGAAACAATGGAGAATTACATTGCAGAGAACTATCAAGACAATTATGCCATGGCTATGCTTTGCTATCGCTTCTGTAAAATGGCAGCGTGGCTTCGTTCTCAGCCATTTGCTCATGGTGACATTAAGCCAGACAACATCATGGTTCGTCCTGATGGAAATCTGACTTTGGTAGATTATGATGGTATGTTTGTTCCTGCCATGAAGGGTCAGAAGTCTCCAACAATTGGTACAAAAGACTTTTCTCATCCTTTGCGAACCGTCGATGATTTTGATGAAACCATTGACGACTTTGCTCTGGCAAGTATCGCCTTGTCATTAAAAGCTATATCCATGAATTCCAAATTATTAGATACCTATGGTGCTTCAGACAGACTTCTCTTCTCAGAAAATGATTATCGCAATCCTTCAAATAGCAAGGTAATATCTGCCCTGCAGGAATTGATGTGTGATAAGGATTTCTGTACACTTTACTCTCTTTTCATGCTCGCATTGGCAAGAAAGGAGCTTTCAGCATGTTCTTTTAGATTGTTTATTGGCGAAAAGCCCAATATAACTCCTGTGATGAATGAAGATTTTTCAACTGAAAAAACAAAAGAAGAGTTAAAAGAAGCTTTTGTTGATGAATGGGGAGTGAAATATAGCAAGGATGGAAGAAAATTGTTGAAAGCTTCAAGGGAATTAGGTGGAGTTTATTCTGTTAAAGAGGGCACAAGGATAATATGTGATAGGGCATTTTCTAGTTGTTGTTCTCTGTCAGAGATAGTCATTCCTTCTAGTGTTACTAGCATAGGTGATAGTGCATTTGATACTTGTAGTTCTCTGTCAGAGATAGTCATCCCTTCTAGTGTTACTAGCATAGGTGAGAGAGCATTTTCTAGTTGTACTTCGTTGAAATATATATCCATCCCTAAAAGCGTAATTTGCTTAAACGGCAATCCGTTTGCTAACTGGAATGGCAAATTAAAATGTTTATCTTCTAACTTTGTTTATGAGGATGATATCTTGTTCAATAAGGATAAAAGTAGAATTATTTCTTTCAGAAATCAAAATATAGAAACGTATGTTATCCCTTCTAGTGTTACTAGCATAGATGATTGGGCTTTTTATGGTTGTTATTCTCTGTCAGAGATAGTCATTTCTTCTAGTGTTACTAGCATAGGTGATAGTGCATTTTCATGGTGTCTTTCTCTGTCAGAGATAGTCATCCCTTCTAGTGTTACTAGCATAGGTAAAGGTGCATTTTCTAGTTGTAGTCATCTGTCAGAGATAGTCATTCCTTCTAGTGTTACTAGCATAGGTGATTGGGCATTTTCTTATTGTTTTTCGTTGAAATATATATCCATTCCTAAAAGCGTAATTAGCTTAAACGGCAATCCGTTTGCTGAATGGAATGGCAAATTAGAATGTTTATCTCCTAACTTTGTTTATGAGGATGATATCTTGTTCAATAAGGATAGAAGTAGAATTATTTCTTTCAGAAATCAAAATATAGAATCGTATGTCATCCCTTCTAGTGTTACTAGCATAGGTGATAGTGCATTTTCATGTTGTCGTTCTCTGTCAGAGATAGTCATCCCTTCTAGTGTTACTAGCATAGGTGATGGGGCTTTTTATGGTTGTAATTCTCTGTCAGAGATAGTCATTCCTTCTAGTGTGACTAGTATAGGTGATAGTGCATTTTCTTTTTGTGATTCTCTGTCAGAGATAGTCATTCCTTCTAGTGTTACTAGCATAGGTAAATATGCATTTTCTTGTTGTGATTCTCTGTCAGAGATAGTCATCCCTTCTAGTGTTACTAGCATAGGTGATCATGCATTTTCTGATTGTCGTTCTCTGTTTGAGATAGTCATCCCTTCTAGTGTGACTAGCATAGGTAATAGTGCTTTTTCTTGTTGTAATTCTCTGTCAGAGATAGTCATCCCTTCTAGTGTTGCTAGCATAGGTGATAGTGCGTTTTATAAATGCAAATTCCCAGACAATCTTAAACAAGAATTAATATCTCGTTTTGGTGATGAGCTGTTTAACGATCCTTTCGCCCTCTCATATCTGCAATTTGAAGAATGAACATACGCTTGCTTGGCAGCGGTAAATATATTCATATAGAAAATAAGGAGCTATGTACAGTACAGAATAAAGAATCCCAATACGGGAGTTACGTATAGATGGTTCTGTTGTTGTTCCGTTTGGTAAATACAATTGGATTGATGGATTTGACAATGGACTTGCAAGAGTAAAAACAGGAGGCGTAACAAATGGAATAAACAAAAGCTGACCTTGGTACCGAAGGAATGATGTTAAGAATATAATATCTTTCATTTATCCGGGCTATAGTTTTGTTTTGTAATACTTGACAATACTATTGATTGCATTTGCCATAGTTGGTACTTCTATCTTTTGATATGTATTATAAACAGGATGCAATACAACCAAATACATTTTGTTTATAGCTATGTTATAGTTCTTTTCCAGGATGTATTTATACATATTTAACTGTAGGCAATAATGATAATATCTGGTGTCTGGTACAGACTCCAAACCATTTATTCCGTAATTCCATATTGTTGCATTCCTATCGATTTTATCGCTTCGTTTCCAATCATACAAATCAAATTCACTGTCATTTCTACTAAGAAAATCTATTGTACCAGCTATCTTTAGAACAGGATCGAAAATTTGCCATTCTGTTCTAAATGGAATGATGTTCTCTTCATTCAAGAATTTCTTAAAATAGGTGTATTCTGTAGAAATATCAACGATTTTATCTACGTGTACCTCTTCGCCATTATATTGAAAGTGATAAGTGAAATCGGGAGTTTCTCTTATAAAGTGCTTATGAATTTGTTCATGGAGATATGTTCCAACCTCTCGTGACTCTGCACCTTTACAATCCCATTGTTCTAGCTGACATCTTTGTGAAATGCCATTTTCCAATGCTTTTTTGCGAGACCACCCGATGCTATCAAACTTTCTGAAGAACATACTAATGACATCACTGACCGCTTTTAGCAGTATAAACTTCTTATAGACGTATATATCAATACTGCGTTAAATTAATATTTAATCGTCTGTAAATCAATAACTTATATTAAG
>OGIM01000206.1_pt1 | contig 24919 bp, 26 predicted proteins | sample 1571801 | NCBI WGS metagenome assembly OGIM01 (sample SAMEA2582106, study PRJEB24529) | metagenome | biome: Human gut stool | place: China | collected 2011
GCTGGCATCTCCTGTAAAAGCATAGTTTTTCTCCATTACACGCAATTAATAAAATAATAATAGCACATTTACAGCAATAAAAAAAGACTCTCATGCTAAACTTGCATGAGAATCTTTTTTATGATTAATTATTCTTCATCTTCTTCTGGTTCATTCCAGTTATGATATACATTCTGAACATCATCATCTTCATCTAAGAGTCCTAAGATTCTGTTCATCTTCTTAATATCATCCTCAGATGTAAGGTCTACTGTTGTCTGTGGAATCATAGTAACCTCTGCTGAAGCAAATGTTACTCCGGCATCAGCTAATGCCTGATTAACAGCATCAAACTCCTCTGGTGAAGTAAGGATTTCATAACAATCCTCTTCTTCATTGAAGTCATCTGCACCAGCATCAAGAGCTAACATCATAAGCTCATCAGCATCTCCGGTATATTCTTCCTTGTCTACAATCATCTGTCCCTTGTTATCAAACATGAATGATACACAGCCTGGAGTACCAACATTACCGCCACCCTTAGTGAATGCACTACGGATATTAGAAGCTGCTCTGTTTCTGTTATCAGTAAGAGCCTCTACGATAATAGCTGTTCCGTTAGGACCATATCCTTCATATGTAACTGATTCGTAGTTAGACATATCATTACTTGCAGCCTTCTTAATAGCTCTGTCAATTGTATCATTAGGCATATTAGCTGCTTTACACTTAGCAACAACCTGTCTTAACTTACTGTTATTATTAACATCCGGACCGCCTTCTTTAACAGCTATCATAAGCTCCTTACCAAGTCTTGTAAAGATCTTACCCTTAGCTGCATCATTGGCTGCCTTCTTATGCGCGATATTCGCAAATTTTGAATGTCCTGACATAAAAATACCTCATTTCAAATTATTGTTGTAACTATTCAGAGCCAGCCTCCAAAATGCTTCGCATTTTGGAGGTGTGGCGTATCCGCCAGATAGAATTTCAAAACCAGATATAGAAATGCAAGCATTTCTAATCTGATTTATGAAATTCTGCCTGGCTCTGAACAGTTACATATTAGCTTTAATCTTCTCAATCATCTCTGCATATTCAGCATCTGTAAGATACTTCTTATCTGGGTTCATAAGGAATACTCCACCCCATTCGAACTCGTCCTTATACTTAGGGCAGAGATGGAAATGAAGGTGATGACCTGTATCACCATATGCACCATAGTTAACCTTATCTGGGTGGAAAGCAGCCATGATAGCTCTTGCTACTCTTGCAACATCTTCAAAGTAAGCAGCTCTCTCTTCTGCAGTTAACTCATTCATATCACCAACATGCTTCTTATGTGCTACGATACATCTTCCAGGATGACTCTGCTCCTTGAACAGATATACCTTAGATGTCTCAAGCTCACATATCTTAATACCAAACTTAGCTACGAGGTCACCCTCTACACAATATGCACAATTCTGATCTACCATAATCGTATCCTCTTTTCTATAACCAAATATAACTCATGCTTCTATATTGCCGGGTTTGAACAGATACAATCTGTTCAAACCCGTATTTAATTAATATGCTCTCATATTAATTAAATTGCATCCTTGATTGAGAAGCTGATTCTTCCCATCTTATCCTTACCCATACACTTGCACTTTACATGATCGCCAAGTGTAAGAACATCTTCAACATGGTTGATTCTCTCATTAGAAATCTTAGAAATGTGAACCATTCCTTCCTTGCCAGGAGCAAACTCTACGAAGGCACCGAATTCCTTAATGCTTACAACCTTACCTTCATATATCTTGCCTTCTTCGAAGTCTTCTACAATAGTCTTGATATACTTCATAGCCTTATCCATTCCTGCCTGCTCAACACCACATACAGAAACGAATCCATCATCAGTAATATCAATCTTGACACCGCACTCATCAATGATTGCGTTGATTGTCTTACCACGCTGTCCAACTACTTCGCCAATCTTAGCAGGATCAATAGATGTCTGGATAATCTTAGGCGCATACTCACCAACAGTCTTTCTAGGCTCAGCAATAGCAGGCTTCATACATGTATCCATGATGAAAAGTCTTGCTTCTCTTGTTCTTCTTATAGCCTCTTCAACGATTGGTCTTGTAAGACCGTGAATCTTAATATCCATCTGGATAGCTGTAATACCTTCTGTTGTACCTGTTACCTTGAAATCCATATCTCCAAAGAAATCTTCAAGTCCCTGGATATCAGTAAGTACAATATAATCATCATCTGTCTCACCTGTAACAAGACCACATGAAATACCGGCTACCATTCTCTTAATAGGAACACCTGCTGCCATAAGTGACATACAAGATGCACATGTTGAAGCCATTGATGTAGAACCATTAGATTCAAATGTCTCAGAAACGGCACGGATTGCATATGGGAACTCTTCCTCTGATGGAAGTACAGGAACAAGTGCCTTCTCTGCTAATGCTCCATGTCCGATTTCACGACGTCCTGGTCCTCTTGATGGCTTAGTCTCACCTACAGAGTATGAAGGGAAATTATAGTGATGTATGTATCTCTTAGTAGTTACATTCTCATCAAGACCATCAACCTTCTGTGCCTCTGATAAAGGTGCAAGAGTAACAACATCACAGATCTGTGTCTGTCCTCTTGTAAACATTGCAGAACCATGAACTCTAGGAATGATATCAACCTCAGCTGCAAGTGGTCTGATCTGGTTAATGGCTCTTCCGTCTGGTCTCTTGTGATCCTTTAAGATCATCTTACGAACAGTCTTCTTCTGGTACTGGTAAACAGCTTCACCAAGAACTGCAAGCCATTCCTCATTATCTGCAAATGCTTCCTTCATCTTCTCAGTTACAGCATCAATATTCTTCTCTCTTGTCTGCTTGTCATCTGTGAATACAGCAACTTCCATCTCTTCTGGAGATACAACCTGCTTCATAGCCTCAAACATCTCTGCAGGAACAGCACAGCTTACATAAGAATGCTTTTCCTTGCCAACCTCAGCAACAATCTTATCAATAAATGCAATGATTGTCTGGTTGATATCATGAGCCTTATATATAGCCTCAATCATCTTGTCTTCTGGAATCTCATTAGCTCCTGCTTCAATCATAATAACCTTCTGCTTAGTTGAAGCAACTGTAAGCTGAAGATCTCCATCCTGCCACTGTGCCTGAGATGGGTTAACGATAAATTCTCCATCAATCATACCAATCTGTGTTGTAGCACATGGACCGTCAAATGGAATATCAGAAATAGATGTTGCAATAGCAGAACCAATCATAGCAAGTAATTCTGGTCTGCAATTCTCATCAACTGACATAACCATGTTATTAAGAGTAACATCGTTACGATAGTCCTTAGGGAATAATGGTCTCATAGGTCTGTCGATAACTCTTGATGTAAGGATAGCATTCTCAGATGCCTTACCTTCTCTCTTGTTAAATCCACCAGGAATCTTTCCTGCTGCATACATCTTCTCTTCATATTCAACGCTTAATGGGAAGAAATCAATTCCTTCTCTTGGTTCTTTAGATGCTGTTGCTGTTGAAAGAACAACAGTATCACCATAATGCATTAATGCAGCACCGTTAGCCTGTGCACACACTCTGCCGATATCAACTCTTAAAGTTCTTCCGGCGAGTTCCATTTCATACTGTTTAAACATATGAACTCCTTCCATAAAAAATATATATTTAACAGAAGGTCCGAAACAACTGAAAAATACACCATAAACTACCGCCATGATATACATTTCAGTGGTCTCGGGGTATCCCTTCTGCCATTAACAATGCAATAGGGCGGAGTTATACACTCCGCCCTGATTAATTACTTTCTTAAGCCTAAACGCTCAATAAGATTTCTGTAAGATTCAATATCTGTATCCTTAAGATATGCAAGTAAAGCTCTTCTCTTACCAACCATCTTAAGAAGACCTCTTCTTGAGTGGTGATCCTTCTGGTTAACCTTAAGATGTTCTGTTAACTCAGCGATTCTTTCTGTTAAGATAGCTACCTGAACTTCTGGAGAACCTGTGTCTCCTGGCTTTCTTCCATAAGTAGCAATGATTTCTGCTTTCTTTTCCTTAGATATCATGTCTAAATCCTCCTAAATATTAATCTCCTGCCACTAAGCTTCAGGTCGGAGTGTCCTACAGCTGGGTGACGGCTCATACTTGGTTATTGTAACACAGGCATTAAACCTTTGCAAGTATTAATTATCCAATAAGAAACATATTTCTTGCAAAATCCGAATCTGCCGCAATCTGTCTCTTCAATCCTTCTACATCTTCAAACTTCATCTCTGGTCTTATAAAATGTATGAATTCAACATCAACCTTCTTGCCATACACATCCTTGTCAAAATCAAAAAGAAATGTCTCAACACTTATCTCCGGTGCATCACTTACTGTAGGCTTAGTTCCTAAGTTAGTAACCCCGTAGAATTTTTCACCATCAATAGTCGTCTGGGTAGCATATACTCCATTAGGTGGCAGGAGCTTATACTCCGTCGGATATATGTTAATAGTAGGGAAATCAAGCTTTCGTCCAAGCTGGTTTCCTATCGAAACCACACCTGTAACATTAAACGGTCTATTAAGAAGAACATTTACCGTTTCCATATGGCCAACCTTTAATTCTTCTCTTATATATGTACTGCTGATTTCCTTATCCTGATATTTTTCCTTTTCAACAATAATAGTTGTAAATCCTAGTTCTTCTCCTGCTTCCACAAGCATTGCTGCATCACCTGCCCTGTCTTTTCCAAAACGGTAATCAGTACCTACAACAACATACTTTGCATGCAGTTTATCAATAAGAATCCTGCATATAAAATCTTCAGGCTCCATATTCATGAATTCTTCCGTAAACGGATATTCAATCTCAACATCTATACCAAAATTCTCACACAGTCTGCGTCTTTCACTGCTTGTAGATATAAAATGCTGATACTTCTGTGGACATATTGAAAGTGGCAGGCTGTCAAATGTAAACAAAACCGCAAGCAGATTCTCCTCATCTGCTTTCTGCCTTACAATCTCAATAAGCTTCTGATGTCCTGTATGAATTCCATCGAATTTTCCTAATGTAACTGCACTTTCCTTATTTAATTGAAAATCATCTGTTCCATGAATATATTCCAAAGATGATCACGCCCCTTTACTTGTTGTCTTCGTAAAATATCTTAACCGGATAAAGCACTTCATCTCGAAATTCATATACACCGATAAAGCATTTATCAGAATCGTACACTCTGTATTTCTCATTATCACTGATTGCAGCATCTGCAGGTATCTGTTCTCTTGACAGCTTATTGCCATTGTGAAGATACCGGCTGTATTCTTCTGCAAATTTTATCTCCTGATAATCACTGAATATCTTATCTATGCCAGTTATCCTGTCTTCTATTTCACCCTTTAACACAAGAGCCGATATCTGGTTAAGTGTAAGTGTATCATCAAGCATGAATTCACCTACCCGCGTTCTTGTAAGCTTCATCATACATGCTCCACACCCAAGCTTCTTACCTATATCATCACATAATGACCTGATATAAGTCCCCTTCGAGCAGTCAACAGTAATAGTAACTGTTTTCTGTTTATCCGAAAGATTGATATCATTCACCCTTAATGTATTAATATGGACAGTTCTTGGTTTTCTTTCAATCTCAATACCTTTTCTTGCAAGCTCATAAAGCTTCTGTCCATTATACTTTAAAGCTGAATACATAGGCGGTATCTGCTCATACTCACCTATGAATTCATTACATGCTTTAAGGACATCCACTTCACTCACATTAACCTCTGACTGGGCAACAATTTTCCCTGATATATCAAGAGTATCTGTCGTTGTGCCAAGAAGCATTACAGCCTCATAAGTCTTTCCCCAATCAGTTATAAGGTCACACAGCTTTGTAGCCTTACCGATGCACACAGGAAGCACCCCGACCGCATCCGGGTCAAGTGTGCCTGTGTGACCAATTTTTTTAGTTTTAAGTATTCCCCGAAGCTTTGCAACTACATCATGAGATGTAAATCCCTGCTCCTTATATACATTTAAAACACCATTCATGCATTATCCTCATTATACTGCTGCTCAATCATTTCGCCAATCTTATTAACGATACTGTGGACATTGCCCTTAGCAGAGAATCCTGCTGCCCTCACATGTCCTCCACCGCCAAATGCTGTGGCGATTCTTGCAACATCAATCATTTTCTTTGAACGAAGACTTACTTTGTATTCGTCCTTATCTGTTTCATAAAGGAATATAGCCACTTCAACTCCGTCTGTTAAGCGTAACTGCTCAATAATTCCACCAAGTTCTTTGCCAGTGACACCATAGAAATTCATTTCTTCAATAGATACACTTGAAAATATACATCTGCCATCATAAAACAACACACTTTCAAGCAAAGCTCTTCCAAGAATCTGGTTCTGGATATAACTCTTCTTATAAAAGCTGTTATCGATAATGTCAGAATAATCAATTCCCATCTCCATCATCTTTCCAGCTATATCCATTGTCCTTCTTGATGTACAGCTGTACTTAAACACACCTGTATCATGGATTATTCCTGTGTATATGCACTCTGCAACATTTTTATCGACCTTATCCTCGTCAAATGTTGTATAGAGAACTTCACATGCCGAACTTGACTGTGGCTCTACATAATTAACATCAGCAAATGAATTATTGCTTATATGATGATCTATGCAGATAGTCTTATCAGCATTTTCAAAGCAGCTCATAAATGGTTCAATTCTATCCATTGAACTGCAGTCAAGTACTACGAATAAATCAAAATGCTTATCCTCAGCCTCATGCTTTCATTAATACCAGATAAATAATTAAATTCATCTGACGGCTTTTCAAGATAAACAGTAACCTCGCACTCAGGAAGATTCTTCCTGATATAATTATATAAACCTAATGTTGAACCAACACAGTCACCATCAGGACGGATATGTCCTGTGATACCTATAACCTTTGCATGTCCGATTTCTTCAATAATATTCATGACTAACCTCTTTATTCTGTCTCGTCTTCAACCTCAACGTGCATCTTATTATCATGTTCTGTAACTTCATCAATAAGCTTAGACATATTAATACCATACTCAATTGACTGATCAAGAATGAATCTTATTTCAGGAGTATTTCTTAAATTGACAGTTCTTGCAAGCTGTCTTCTTATATATCCTTCTGCACTCTTAAGACCTGTAATCGTATCCTTCTGTGACTTTTCATCACCAAGAACACTTATATATGCCTTACATGTCTTAAGGTCAGGAGCGACCTCAACCGCTACAACCGAAGTCATAGGGTTGATTCTAGGGTCTTTAATCTCACTTCTGATTATATTACTTAATTCTTTCAATACCTCTCCGTTAATACGGGTATTCTTTACACTATTTTTACGCATATATTCTCCAAATAAAAACTAAATCCTATCTTGGCACTTCAACCATGATATGTGCTTCAATCATATCCTCTGGCTGGATATCATTGAACTTTTCAAATACCATACCACACTCAGTACCTGCCTTGATTTCCTTAACCTCATCCTTGAAGTGCTTAAGAGATGCGATAGGTCCTTCATAAACCTTCTCACTTCCTCTTGTTATACGGACAACAGAATCTCTTGTAATTCTTCCCTCTTCAACGATACAGCCGGCAATATTACCAACTCCTGAAGCCTTGAATATCTGCATGATTCTTGCATGACCGATAATCTTTTCTTCATAGATAGGCTCAAGCATACCCTTAAGGGCTGCCTCAACATCTTCAATAGCATTGTAGATAACGCTGTAAAGTCTTAAATCTACCTTTTCTCTCTCTGCAACAATTCTTGCCTGATTATCAGGCTTAACGTTAAATGCAATGATGATAGCATTAGAAGCAGATGCAAGTACTACATCGGATTCATTAACATTACCAACACCACCATGAATTACCTTAACAACAACCTCTTCATTAGAAAGTCTTACAAGACTTGACTTAACAGCCTCAACAGAACCCTGTACATCAGCTTTGATGATAATATTAAGTTCCTTCATATTACCAGCCTGAATCTGTTCAAAGAGTGCATCAAGAGATACCTTATGCTTAGTATCATCAAGAAGCTTCTTTCTTCCCTCGCTGATAAATGTCTCTGCTATACTTCTTGCTTCCTTCTCAGAATCTGCAGCCATAATGATTTCACCTGCATTAGGAACATCATTAAGACCAAGAATCTCAACCGGAGTAGATGGTCCGGCAACCTTTACTCTGTTACCCTTATCATCAATCATGGCTCTTATCTTACCATAGCAAGAACCTGCTGATACAGCATCTCCCACATGAAGAGTACCCTTCTGTACAAGGATAGATGCTACAGGACCACGTCCCTTATCAAGCTCAGCCTCAATAACAATACCTCTTGCCTTTCTGTCAGGGTTAGCCTTAAGTTCATTAACCTCTGCTGTAAGAAGAATCATATCAAGAAGCTCATCAATACCCTGCTTAGTATGTGCTGATACTGGAACAAATGTAGTAGAACCACCCCAGTCTTCTGCAATAAGACCATACTCAGTAAGCTCCTGCTTAACCTTCTCGATATTAGCATTAGGCTTATCAATCTTATTGACAGCAACAATAATCTCAACACCTGCTGCCTTTGCATGGTTAATAGCCTCAATTGTCTGTGGCATTACACCATCATCTGCAGCTACAACAAGAATAGCAATATCTGTAGCCTGAGCACCACGCATTCTCATAGCTGTAAATGCTTCATGACCCGGAGTATCAAGGAATGTAATAAGATTACCATTTACATTTACCTGGTAAGCACCTATCTTCTGTGTGATTCCGCCTGACTCCTTAGCTGTCACATGAGTTTCTCTGATTGCATCAAGTAATGAAGTCTTACCGTGATCAACGTGTCCCATAACGCAGACAACTGGTGGTCTTGGAACAAGCTTATCCTCTGGTTCTTCATCTTCCTTAAGAAGTTCTGCAATAACATCAACCTTCTCTTCATGCTCACATATGCAGTTGAACTCAAGAGCAATCTCTTCTGCTGCATCGTAATCTATCTCTTCGTTAATAGTAACAACCTTACCCTGTAAGAACAGCTTCTTAACAAGTGCTGCAGGAGCTACCTTCATTTTATCTGCAAGTTCCTTGATAGTAAGAGTATCTGGAAGAACAAGCTGCTTGATTGTCTCTTCTTCCTTTTCCTTCTTCTCAGGCTTTGTCATAGGCTTCTTATCAAATCTGCTGTTAGCGAACTTAAGATTTTCCTTAGCCTCATTATCTCTCTTTCTGTCATTCTTCTTGCTGTCTATTCTTGAATCATGTCTTCTTGAATCTGGCTTAGCTGAAAAATCAAACTCTTCCTTAGGTGCAGAATCTCTTCTGTCATTATTTCTTCTCTGACCTCCGTTAAATCCTCCACGGTTCTGGTCATTATCCTTTCTGAAGCCACCATTTCCAGACTGTCCGTTTCTGTCATTTCTGAAACCGCCGTTATTGTTTCGGTCATTGTTTCTATAACCACCATTATTATCACGATTACCATAACCACCATTGTTGTTACGGTCATTATTTCTGTAACCGCCATTATTATCACGGTTGCCATAACCGCCATTGTTGTTGCGGTCATTGTTTCTATAGCCGCCATTGTTACGGTCATTATTTCTGTAACCATTATTATCACGGTTACCGTAGCCGCCATTGTTATTACGGTCGTTATTCCTGTAGCCACCGTTGTTATCACGGTTACCATAACCACCGTTATTATTACGGTCATTATTTCTGTAACCGTTATTGCCTCGGTCGTTGTTTCTATAACCGCCGTTATTATCACGGTCATTATTTCTATAACCGCCATTATTACGGTCATTATTTCTGTAGCCGCCGTTGTTATCGCGCTGTCCGTCTCTGTTATTATTATCTCTTCTAGAATTCTTATCCCTTGAACTGTTCTGTGGGAAATATACCTGTGAGATATGCTTCTTATCATCAGCATTGCCAGACTTATTCTGTGTTCCCTGCTGTGGCTGCTTTGGAGCCTGATTCTGCTGTCTGTTATCCCTGTTATCATTCTTTACAGGCTGTGACTGCTTTGCTGGCTGTGCTGCCGACTTATTCTCAACCTTAGGTGCAGGAGCAAACTTCTTTCTTACACTTGAAATTTCTGCATCTGTAAGTCCGCTTACAGACTTATAAGTCTTCTCGCTGTTGCTAAGCATATCAGTAATATCCTTAGATGTTATATTTAATTCTTTTGCCAATTCATGTACTCTCATATTTGCCATTTAACCTCTTTTCTAAATAACAGCACTGCTGTTATTCTAAACCCTGTTCAAAATATTTTTCTATGGTCTTTGCAAATCCTTCATCAAGGACTGCCAGTGATGCGCGGAATTCCTTTCCTATCGCGTGGCCAACACTCACCTTGTCACTAAAAAAATGTATCGGAACCTTGTAATAAGTACACATATTTGTAAACATTTTCTTAGTATTATCTGAAGAATCATCTGCAACAATAACTGTGTATGCCTTTCCGGTTTTAACAGCCTTCTCTGTTGAAAACTCTCCGCTTGCAACCTTTCCGGCTTTCTGCGCAAGTCCAATCATATTAAGGATTTTCTGTTTATTTTCCAATATTATTCAGCTCCTTTGCTAACTCATCATAGACAGCAGAATCTACTGCCATCTTAAATGACCTTTCAAGTCCCTTATTCTTAAATGCTTTAGACAGGCAGTCTTCATTCGCACATATATAAGCCCCTCTGCCATTCTTCCTGCCTGTAGCATCTATAACAATTGATTCATCCTGTGTCTTCAGAATACGGATTAAGTCCTTCTTATCCTTCATCTGACCGCAGCCAATACACTGTCTTTGTGGAATCTTCTTTACTGTAGCCACTATGCATCACTCCTAATAATTATTCTTCATCAAGGCTTATTTCAGATGGTTCAACATACTCTTCTTCTAAGTTTTCTTCTTCTGTATGTTCTTCAGGTTCAGCCTCGCTCTTAATATCAATTCCATATCCTGTAAGCTTTGCAGCAAGTCTTACATTCTGTCCCTGCTTACCGATTGCTAAAGAAAGCTGCTGCTCAGAAACAACAATCTTAGCCTTCTTTTCTTCATCATCAGCTACTGCTGAAACAACCTTTGCAGGGCTTAATGCGTTAACAATAAGCTGTGCTGAATTGCTGTCCCACTCAATGATATCTATCTGCTCATTGCCAAGCTCATTAACAATAGCTTTAACTCTTGCACCGTTAATACCGACACATGCACCTACAGGATCTACATTAGGTACATTAGCTCTTACTGCCATCTTAGTTCTTGAGCCGGCTTCTCTTGCAATACCCATGATTTCAACAACGCCGTCTTTAATCTCTGTAACTTCTTCTTCAAAAAGCTTCTTAACAAGCTCCTGTGACTTTCTTGAAACTCTTACAACAGGACCACCCTTTTCTCTGTTAATTACATCAACAACATATAACTTAATTCTGTCGCCTGGTGCAAACTTCTTATCCTTGAACTTGTCATCAGCCTTAAGAACTGTCTGGAGTCTTCCAAGATCAATTGTAAGATCACCATTGTCAGCAACTCTCTGCACAATACCTGTAATAAGTTCCTTCTCCTTAGAATGATACTCATTATAAAGAGCATTCTTTTCCTGCTCTCTGATAGTCTGCACAATAGTATTCTTAGCATTCTTGGCAGCCTTTCTTGAGAACTCCTCAGACTTTACTTCAACAGTAATAACATCACCAAGCTGGCAGTCAGGCTTAATCTTTCTGGCATCTTCTAATGCAATATCAGTACCTGATACATATTTTTCTTTCTTATTCTCTCTGTTCTCTGGAACAATAACTTCCTCAACAACAGTTCTGTCAGAATAAATGTGGAAATCGCCTGTTCTTCTGTCTAACTCAACACGACCATTATCAGCCTTATCAAACTCAGCCTTGTACTCATCCATAAGAGATTTCTCGATAGCTGCAAACATAATCTCTTTATCGATTCCATTCTCCTTCTCAAGAGCATCAAGTGCCATAATTAATTCCTTATTCATTGCTTTTAATTTCCTCCAAAAATATATTATACTTCATCTACAAATGCCCATCTGATCATAGCCAGATTACTTCTGTCAAATGTTTTAGTTACATCATCAATACTGATTGTTACCGTATCTTTATCATATTCCTTAAGAACCCCGGAATATTCCTTAGATTTATCAACAGGACTGAATAATTTAATCTCAATCATTCTGCCAATACTCTTTTCATAATCCTTCTCTTTCTTAAGAGGTCTTGTAAGACCCGGAGAACTTACCTCAAATATATACTGGTCATCAATGTAATTCTCCCTGTCCAGTATCTCATTGAAAGCTCTGCTCACATTCTGGCAGTCATCAATAGTAACTCCGCCTTCTTTGTCAATGAAGACACGCAGATACCAGTCGCTGCCTTCTTTCACATAGTCAACATCAAAAAGTTCCACGCCGTTAGCTTCAACAACCGGCTGTATAAGTTCTGTTGTCTTAGCTTCATAGCTTTCTCTTTTTCCCATGCAGTACTCACCCTTTCTAAAAATATTCAGTTTTCTTATATATGAACGAAAGAGTGGACATCTCTGCCCACTCTTTCCGTATCACATATAGTAGCTTGTAGGGGAATCGAACCCCTGATTCCGCCGTGAGAGGGCGGCGTCTTAGCCTCTTGACCAACAAGCCATAGCTTTCGTTGTCTTGCAGTTGTGTACCGCAGCAACAATGATATCTTAACTCAATTATCGTAATCCGTCAAGCACTTTTTTGAATTTTTTTAATATTTTTTACAATAATCATTCAAAATCTTCAAAAAAGCGCTTAAATACTGGATTTCAAGCTAATTAATAATCTTATGCAAAGCTAAAAATTGCTGTAAATACTCCCGCACTTGCGATTCCCATAATCACTCCTGCAAGTAAAACTCCTAACAAAACTGCTATTACACTCTTCTTAAATCCCATATCAAGAAAACTTGCTGCAAGTGTTCCCGTCCATGCACCTGTTCCCGGAAGCGGAATTCCAACAAAAAGTAATAATGCTACAAAAAGACCTCTTCCAGCCTTCTCCTTAAGCTTTTCTCCACCCTTGTGTCCTTTTTCAATACAGAAAGTAAAGAACTTTCCAATATATTTCTTATCCTTTCCCCACTCAAGAACCTTTCTTGCAAAAAGGTAAATAACCGGTACAGGAAGCATATTACCTATTACGCACACAATATATGACTGTAACAATGGTAACTGGAATCCCTGCGATACAGGAATTGCACCTCTAAGCTCAATAAGTGGAACCATAGAAATAAGAAAAATATACAAATACTTTTTTAACATACTATCTCCTATTTAATTTAATAATAAACAGAATTGATAATACATAATATTTGTTAAAAAATCAAGTGTATTATATATTCTCAATCTGCCAGTCAATCGGTTCTACCCCATTAGCCTTTAAAAATTCATTGCACTGGCTGAAATGTCTGCATCCAAAAAAGCCTCTGTACGCAGATAACGGACTCGGATGTGGTGCTTTAAGAATAAGATGTTTCGGATTATTAAGCATTGATGCCTTTCTCTGTGCAGGCGAACCCCACAGCATATACACAATAGGTCTGTCCTGCATATTGACAGCATTAATAACTGCATCCGTAAACTGCTCCCAGCCGTGTCCCTGATGTGAATTAGCCTGATGTGCTCTTACAGTGAGTACTGTGTTAAGCAGAAGCACTCCCTGGTCGGCCCATTTCTTAAGATATCCGTTATTAGGAATATAACATCCACAGTCATCATGCAGTTCTTTATATATATTCTTAAGTGAAGGCGGTGCTTCCTCTCCAGGAAGTACTGAAAAAGACAGTCCATGTGCCTGATGTACATTATGATAAGGATCCTGACCAAGTATCAGTACCTTAACCTTACTAAGTGGTGTAAAATGAAACGCATTAAATATATCATCTGCCGGAGGATATACAACATATTTGCTGTATTCATCCTTAACAAATGTAAATAATTCCTTGTAATATGGCTTGGAATATTCCTCCTTAATAGCAGGAAGCCAGTCATTATCTATCATTGACATATCCATATCCTCCTACATACGCATAGGAATACCATTATCTGCAAGGTATTTCTTAAGCTCCATAATATCAAGTTCCTTATAATGGAATAGTGAAGCTGCAAGTGCTGCATCTGCTTTTCCCTTAGTAAATGCCTCAAGAAAATGTTCTTTACTACCTGCACCACCTGAAGCAATTACAGGTATTGATACATTTGACGCAATTGTATTAGTAAGTTCAATATCATATCCGGCTTTCGTTCCGTCACAGTCCATACTTGTAAGAAGAATCTCTCCTGCACCGAGCTTTTCTGCCTTCATAGCCCATTCTACAGCATCCATATGCATATCAACTCTTCCGCCATTCTTATATATGCTCCAATGACCATCACTATTCCTCTTTGCGTCAATTGCAACTACAACACACTGGCTTCCAAACTTATCAGCCGCATCAGATATAAGCTGTGGATTCATAATAGCTGCCGAATTAATTGATATCTTATCAGCCCCTTCTCTTAAAAGTACCTTAAAATCATCTGTGCTTCGTATTCCACCGCCTACAGTAAACGGAATAAACACTCTTTCTGCCACTCTTCTTACAAGATCAACAGTTGTGTTTCTTCCATCACTTGAAGCTGTAATATCAAGAAATACAAGTTCGTCTGCACCTGATTTATCGTACATTGATGCAACCTCTACAGGATCCCCTGCATCTCTTAAATCAACAAAATTAGTTCCTTTGACAACTCTTCCATCCTTGCAGTCAAGGCATGGTATAATTCTTTTAGTAAACATCAGCAACTCCTTTTAGCAATTATAATGACGCAAAATTCTTTAATATCTTAAGTCCGACATCACTGCTCTTTTCAGGATGGAACTGGCATGCAAACACATTGCCGCTTTCAACCGAAGCATGAATATGTGTAGTATACTCCGTAGTTGCTGCCACAATCCCCTCATCTGCTGCCTTAAGATAATAAGAATGCACAAAATACACATACGGATTACCTTCAAGTCCCTTAAAAAGTCTCGCTTCAGGCTTAATATCAAGAGAATTCCATCCCATATGCGGAATCTTGAAACCATCCTTAGCAGGAATCTTTAATATCTTTCCCGGAAGAATATCAAGTCCCTCCGCCCCCGGAGTCTCATCACTTCCCTTAAATAAAAGCTGTAATCCCAAACATATTCCAAGGAATGGGGTTCCATTACCTGTCACCTTCTTAATAGTATCAACTAGTCCGAACTTATCAAGATTGTTCATTGCATCACCAAATGAACCAACTCCCGGAAGAATAACCTTATCAGCCTGTAAGATTTCACTTGAATCTCTTGAGACTAAAACCTCCTCTCCTAATGATACCAGAGCCTTTTCAACACTCTTTAAGTTACCTGCGTCATAGTCAATAATAGCTATCATTGTACTGCCTTTCCGTATTCCTTTATTTTTAAGTAATAGTTAGTAAAATCACTGTTTGACATATCTGCCAGTGATATTCCCTGTGCTTCAGATATCTTAAATGTATTCTGTAAAGCATCAATTACATTCTGATATTCTGCCTTAAACTTATCATCAATTCCAAGTTCCTGTGCTGATGAACGATATGTATTATATCTGTCTATTCCCTTAATCAATGCATTTAATGCTTCAGTTTTCATATTAAGACTCATATAATTATTATAAGAATCATACTGTCTTCTGACATACATTATAGTTGATGCCTGCTCATACAGCGTCTTATCATTAGAATTAAGTTTCATTCCATTAAGCTTGGAATAAGCTTTGGCATACTCACCATTATTATAATATGTCTTAGCCTGTGAAGAATTAGTATTATAATATAAAGCCGAATTCAACACACAGACAAGCACTACAACTCAAGCAACAAAAAAAGCAAGCATAATTAATGAGACTGGCTTAATTTTAAGAATATCCCCCGGTTTTGGAGGTTCTTTAGTTTTCTTCTCTTTCTTAGGCTTAGGCTGCTTTTCTTTTTTAGGCTTTGATGCTTTCTTCTGCTCTGCCGCATGCTTTTTCTTTTCTTTCTTTTCTATAGCTGCAGCCTTTTTTAACTCTTTATTTTTCTGTTTTTCTTCATCATCGAGTCTTTCAGCCTCTTCTTCTGCTTTTTCCTCTTCTATTCTTTTTGCCTTCATCTGGGCGAGCCTATACCTGAATCTTGCAAAAAAGCCTTTCTTAGGTGCTTCTGAATCATCGAGTGTATTCTTATTACCGAATACATCTTTTATTATCTGTTCATTCTCATCCTTAGGTTCTCCATCACCAGTTTCCTGCTTATCTGTAACCTTTTCCTGTTGTGAAATATTTCCATCATTGCCATTATCTGAATTATCATCATCAGAACTCTCATCCTCAAGACTATCAAAAAACACTTTCTTTATCTTCTTAAAAAAGTTATCTTTTTTGGGTTTTTCTGGCTTTATTTTACTCTCATCAACCTTAACAGTTTCTTTATTTTCTTTCAGATCTGTTTTTCCTCTTTCAGTCTGTGCTTCTTCCAACGCCTGAGCCTGTGCCTTTGCTTCCGCATTTTTAAGATCCTCATCAGGATTTAACAAATCATCTATTGAAATGCTGTCAGTATCAGACTTGACATCTTCAATCAAATCATCAAGATTCATATTCATAAGTCTTTTCATGTCATTATCCGACAATTCCATATCATCATCGGATGTTATTGTTGCTCCAGCTGCTTCTTCAACCGGTGTATCCTCTAACATCTTATCTACCGCCTCTTCAGCCATAGCATCCTTTTTTGCCTCTGTATCTTCTTCACCAGCATTTTCTGATTCTATTTTCTCCCTTACCTGACGGGCTATCTCTTCCGGATCTTTCTCCTTAATCTCCTGCTGCCATTCACTTTTAGGTTTTTCCTGTTGAGAATCTGCCTGCTCCTTTTCATTAATCGAATCAAGCAATTTATCCAGATAATCTTCTTCCTTATCAGACAAAATTCTCACCTCCTGAAATCAAAATATACTAAAATATTAACATAAACATTGCTTATTAACAACATTTTACAAGTTCTTTTATAAACTGTGCTCCATTCATCTCAAAAGCACATGCCCTGTCCCCGATTTCCTTAGGAATCTGGTAAAATGTACTGTGAACACGATACATCTTAGCCTTCTGATTAATCATCACAATTCTTTCAAATGGCCATCTTATAACATTAGGGTTAGAAAAATCTTCTCCCAGTTCCACAATAACCAGCTTCTTTGCAAGTGAGGATGACAGCCATTTATTGTAGAAATCCCACTGTTTCTCCTCTTCTTCAGCATTATTTTCATTGACTGGACAGACAATTCTTCTTTCATTAAGTCCACAATTCCTGATTGTACCAGCTTTATCAGTAGACACAATAAAGTAATTCACATGTTCCATAGATGCAAACAACTTTTTCAGATTGTCATATATTTCTGTATCATCAGAAGAATATATTTCTTTCCCCAAGCCAAAAAGTACATAATCAGCACTCTTTATATCATCAATTAAATCATTATAAATCATAAGTACCTCCATTTCATAACCATGTGATTATAACATCTTTTTTGAATGTTGTCATCGCTTCAGTATGTTGCACGGGTGGCGCTCCTCGAGGACCTTTTTGTGTGGGCAGCCATATGCCAGAACTGCGTTCTGGCATTGTCGCGGCGCTCCTCGAGAAGCTATATAAAGTTCACAATTTGTGCAAGCACAACTGTGAACTTTCCATATCTTCTCTCATCGCTGCCCGCACAAAAAGGACGCCGCCCATTTCAGGCGGCGTCCCATAAGAGGAAGTGTAAAATGAAGAAAATTATCTGAGTAATTTATCGATTTCTGATACAAGCAGTCCGATTTCCGGCTTTGACAACTGGACATCTGCACCAAGTGATTCTCCCTTTGCTCTCATCTGTTCATTAATAAGTGATGAGAATATAACAACCGGTATATTCTTTAACTTGTCATCAGACTTAATAAGCTTTGTAAGTCTGTGGCCATCCATAAGCGGCATCTCCAGATCAGTGATAACACAGTCTATATCAAGCGGTACTTTTCCTGCCTTGGCATCTGATATAAAATCCCATGCTTCCTGACCATTATGACATAATGTAAGATTATCATAACCTGATTTAACAAGTGAATCAGATATCAGCTTAATAAGAAGAGGTGAATCCTCTGCTATGACAATATGAGCTTCACTTCTTGGTCTGCCTTCAAGCTTGAGAATATCAGAAGTCTTAAGACCTGTCTCCGGACTTATATCTGATACAATACGCTCAAAGTCAAGAATAATAATAAGCTGACCGTTAATCTTAACAATTCCTGTGGCAATTCCGTTGTCAGCAGTACTTATTGTTGTATCTGGAGTAATAATATCAGCCCATGATACTCTGTGGATTCCAACAACTGTATGTACATGAAAAGCGACATTCAATTTGTTGAAATTAGTTATAATAAACATATCCTTCGAAATATCTCCTGAAGGAGCACTTTTAATAACCTTAGCAAGGTCTACAACTGTTATCATTAAATCTCTTGGCATGAATATTCCTTCTACACTAGGATGTGCATTAGGAACCGGTGTAACCGGACTATATGGCACAATCTCCTTAATCTTGGCAACATTAATACCATAATGATTATTCCCTATTGTGAATTCAAGAACCTCTAACTCATTAGTTCCACTCTCTATCAAAATATTAGTTTCCATATTAAATTCCTCCATGTTGTTCACGAACAACTTCTATGTGAAGATTATAACAGAAACATATTAAAAAAACAATGAAATAATGAAAAACTTATCTTACAGGTCTTATAATGCTTCTGCTGCACAGATAAGTTATAAGGAAATATCCACCATAAATAACTGCAACGAATGCGAGCGTAAGCCCGATAGATGCTGCCATTGAACTCATTCCCATAGTTGCAAGAATTATGTTAATAAATTTAATTCCAAACACAGAATGTATAAGTGCGAGAATCAGCGGAAATGCGAAGAATATTCCAATCTGCTTAAAAAGCGCCATATCAATCATTCTCTCATCAACTCCAAGCTTCCTTAACATTCCATATCGTTCCTTATTGTCTGCACTGTCTGACAATTCTCTCAACGCAAGAATTGCTGCACTGCTTATAAGGAATATAATTCCTAAATATAAGGCAATAAATGTAACTAACGCTCCAAGCCCGACACTGCTTTCAGCCAGCTCAATTCTGGAATTCCAGCTAATGAAGCTCTTTTTAAATGATATATTTTTCATTAAATTGTCTAACTGTGTTTCAATAGAATATCTTTCTTCCTTAGTGTCTGCCCTATAGTCAGCACTAAGCCCCATATTGCGTACCTGCTGTGGTTTTACCGCATTATCAGGCACAACAAGAATCCCATCATTCATATTCTGAACGCCAATCTGTACAAAACCATCCTTGCATTCATTATATCTTGGTTTATACTCTTTTCCATTGACAGATAATGTAATTCCTTTCTTTAATGCCTGATTTCTAATCATAACCATGTTCTTATAATCTGCCACTATAATATATTCATCGTCATTAAGTTCATATGTACTATTACCATACAGTCTTGCAACAGAATTATAATCGCCAATAGTCATTACCGGCATAATAGTATCTGCCATAAACTTATAATCATCTGTATTAATATCCCCTAATGTATCTTTAACTGTCAATCCGGTGTTGTATATATTATATTCTGCAACATCCTTAAAATACTTCTGTGCATCAAATCCACTGTTATTAAGCGTTTCTATTATACTTAATTTGGAATCTTCCAGCATTTCCCTGTCTTTTTCATTCATATCCTGTGATGTGGCATATGCCTCGCTCATCGCATCATATGAATATTTTGCAAGCTGTACATCAACAGGACACATACTGTCCAGATCCTTTGAAAGCGAATCCTTCATTGAAAGTGCTGCAGAAAGCACGCTTATTGTAATAAAAAGCATGATACATATAACAGTTGTCGAGAATACAGTAGTGTTAATCTTGCTGCAGAACTGCCTTAACACAAAGCTGTTCACACCTTTATAATACACACTCTTAATACTTGTGAATATTCTTATCATAAAACCTGAGACTGACCAGAATATTAAAAATGTGGCAACACAGCCAAGTGCAATAGGAATACCTATTTTATCAAAAGTATTTAAAGTTCTAACACCCCTTGTAACCATCCAGTATGCATAAGAAAGAATACCAACACCTATGACGAATACTATTGTACATATAATCGGATTCTTCATAGTAACCTTCTCAGTTTTTTTGCCTGCGTTTAGAAGGTCAATAAGCTTACATCTGCTGATACTGAATGTGTTAAATATCATAACTAACACATACATAATCGCAAAATATATTAAAGTCTTGACGCATGCCTTCATTGAGAATATGAATTTAAACTTAGTCATATCGGCATCAAACATATTAGCAACAATCACGCTCATAAACTGTGAAAGGATTGTACCAATAACAAGTCCTGCAACAAGTGAAACAATGCCGATAAGCAGTGTCTCAAAGAAAAGAATCGCTGAAATCTTTCTCTTGCTCATTCCAAGTGTAAGATATATGCCAAACTCCTTATTACGTCTTTTAATAAGAAAACGGCTTGCATATATAATCAGAAATCCAAGTATGCACGATACGAATACGCTCACTCCTGAAAGCATGTCATTCATGAGCTTAATAATATCCATCATATTTTCTCTTACATCAAGCATAACGCTCTGACTGTCAATTGCATTAAACACATAAAATATTGCAACACCAAGAATAAGAGTGAAGAAATAGACGGTATAATCCTTTAAACTCTTCCTGATGTTCTTTAAAGATATATTAAAGAGCATTATTAAGGTCGCCTCCTAACAATGTCACAACATCAATGATTTTATCAAAAAATTCTTTTCTTGTAGATTCGCCTTTGCGTATCTCATTAAAGATTTTACCGTCCTTGATAAATATCACCCTGCTTGCGTAGCTTGCTGTAAATGCATCATGTGTTACCATAAGAATAGTTGCCAAAAGCTCAGTATTAAGAAAGTTAAAGCTCTCAAGCAACATCCTTGATGACTTTGAATCAAGCGCCCCTGTCGGCTCATCCGCAAGTATAAGCTTTGGATTCGTAATAATGGCTCTTGCACTTGCCACTCTCTGCTTCTGTCCTCCTGACATCTGATAAGGATATTTGTTTAATACATCTTCAATGCCAAGCTCTCTTGCAGTCTGTCTTACTCTTAATTCAATCTCCCTTGCCGGAACATTCTGTATAGAAAGCGCCAGTGCAATATTTTCAAATGCTGTTAAAGTATCAAGAAGATTAAAGTCCTGAAAAATAAAGCCTAACTCCTCTCTTCTGAACTTGTTAAGCTTATTTCCCTTTAACTGGGTAATTTCATTGCCTCCGACATATATCTTACCTGTAGTCACCTTATCAAGTGTTGATATACAGTTAAGAAGCGTCGTCTTTCCTGAACCGCTCGCTCCCATTATAGAAACGAATTCTCCCTTTCCAACCTCAAACGAAATATTGTCAATCGCTTTGGTAAGACTTGATTTGTTTCCATAATACTTTTCAATGTTATCAATCTTAAGTATTGTTTCCATAATAATTAATTCCTTTCATATAGATTAATTATGTTTTACCACTTAACTAATCCGGTGTCGTTTGTTCAATATTACGGAACATTACATTTTTGTAACATTACGCCAGTACTATGTAATGATACTACTAACAGGTTTTATTGATAATTCTGCCATCTGATATCTCTATAATCTCATCAGATAGCTGGTCAAGTTCTTCCTTATCGTGGCATGCAATAATTATTACCGCTCCTCTTTTCTTCTGTTCTTCTAATATATCATGAACCTTCTCAACACTGACATCATCAAGTGCATTAATCGGCTCGTCAAGAATAATAATATCAGGATTTTCCATAACTGCTGCCGCAATTCCTAACTTCTGCTTCATTCCCAGAGAATACTTTCTGTAAGTTCTCTTGTCATCCGGATCAAGTCCGATATCTTCAAGTGCCTTTCTTATCTGTTCATCACCAATTCTGTTCTGAATAGATGCCAGCACCTTAAGATTCTTAAATCCTGTATAATTACCTATAAATGCAGGATTCTCAATTAACACGCCTATACTTTCCGGAAATGAGATATCTTTTCCAAGTATCTTTCCATTAATATCAATTATTCCCGAATCCGGAGTAATAAGCCCGCATATTGCACGCATAAGCATAGTCTTTCCTGAACCATTCTTTCCTCTTAATCCATATACTTTTCCACCTGTAAATTCCAGATTGATATCCCTTAATATTGGTGCTTTCTTAATCGTTTTATTAACATCTGTTATTTTAATATACATGTTTTAATCCTCCCTCACAAGAATATCTTTTTTATTAAATCCAATCATTCCAACCACATACACGACAATATACACAACAATGCATACCGCAGCTGACTGCCATACCTGTATTCTCTGTGCATTATACACACTGCTTCTTACCACCATCGAATTATTTCCTATCATAAGCGGATTGTTTATAAATACTGACATAACATTCCATGCCATAACTGCGAGCATGCCAATCATCGGATTCGTAAACATGGAGATTGTCATCTGAACCAGTGCTGTTACCAAAGAAACAACAACCGGCATTACAAGCATATACACTATAATCCACACGTTTGCCGCATTATCCGGAACAGATTTATTACTAATCTTTTCAAAAAGCTCATAATTAATCTTCATACTCAGGTTTCCATTGCATAATCCATATACAAATGCTGTTGCATACTGAATTGCATATACAGAAAGCACAGTCAGGCAGTTCCACAGACATTTACTGTTCCACCACAACCTTCTGCTTCTGCATTTCATAAGAAAATCAATTCCTACGCCTTCACAGTCATCATTGCAATAACTGTATATCATGAATGGAACAAGAAACTGAATCAGCATCCATACAAAAGGAAATACAATCTTTCCCTCCTTAATAATAAGAACAGGATCATAACCGCCCTGAATAAAGAATATCGTATCCATCATTCCGAATTCATGATTTCCTAATATTATCAGCACTCCGGCAAGCATAAGAACAGCGATTAAATATCTGAATCTGTCAGCATAGAAACCTCTTGCAATATCATGCCATATAACGCCTCTTATACTTTTGTTACTCATCTTCTTTTTTATATTCATAATACTCACGCTTTCTTTGAAGAATAAGACCTGCAATAATCAGAACAGCCATAATTAAAGCAGCTATGCCAAGCTTTCTGGCGCACTCTCCGGAACTATACCATGCAGCCCCGAATATAATCAGCTTATGGTAGGTAAGCGGTATAAATATATCTGCTCCTGCAAATATAATAACAGCCACACCTGATATAACATCTGACGAAAATATTATTTCAAATATAATTCCTATAAAACATGTTATCGCAATCATCAAAGCCATTAATATCCAGTAAACAAACATTACCTGTATGCTTGTTACCTCACCTGCCGGCAATACATCCAGATTCATTAATTTATAACTTGAATAACTGTTCCAGTTAAAAAACACATCAAACTTAGTTGATGCATATGCAATTGCAGCCAGTTCATATATTAATGACAGCACTGCCGAATACACTATCGTACAGATACTCTGCCACAGATATATTCCTGCTCTCGAACTGTATTTCAGAATTATCATTGGATCTCTGTCGCATTTCATCATTCTCTGATTACAGACAGCTGCTATAATCATCATCAGCGGAAACACATAATTCTGTGACATACAGGTCAATACATCTAATACACACGGTGTTCCCGACACATTTCTCTGTAAAGTTCTTAAGAAAACCGTAAGCAGAACTTCCTGTGAAATAACTGTTCCCGCAAGCCAGAACAACATTTCCCTGTTAACATATCTTCTTCTCAATTCATTCCACATATTATTTACCCATTCTCACATACTTACCCGGAGTTACTGAGAAATACAACTGCCATTCTTCTTTGTTCAGCTTATCAGCATTTATGCTGTGAGGAAATGATATGCTGTGGATAAGGAAAGGTACATCTACAGTAATGCTTGTCCCCTGCTCAAACTTAGAAAAATTAACATCTTTGTTAATATCTCTTATATAATCATTAGATATTCCCTGTGAGAAAGCTCCCGATGCCAGTCTGATATCTGCATAAGGAAATCCTTTCATCTCTCCCGTTATATCTAAAGTACATTGCGCAACCATAACGTATATTTCATCCTGTGTATCACTTCTGTCTTTTCGTTTATCAATTCCATACTCATTCATAAAATCATCAATTGACATAACCTTATAGCTGTTAACACAAGCCGAATATCCGCTAAGTTCAATCTGTTCATTAATCTCATATTCAGTGACACTTCCCTGTGGATACATATTATTGACTTTAACTATATAGAACGCTGCCACTCCCGCCAATATACATACTAACGCTATTATTAATATTTTCTTCTTCATATCAGATTGCATCCTTTCTTCTGCTTCGTACAAAATACGATACTGTTATCAGCACTATTAACATCACCATATCAATTATCATAAATTTCAGTTCAGAATAACGAAGTTTTGATGCTGTCAGATATTCCATAGGACCGTCTCTTCCAATAGATGAACAAACAATATAATAAAAGAAATACATCATGAATGGTGTAAGTGCGACCATAAACCTGTTATTTACAAGGTCTGCAAATATGTATGCAATACAGTTAATAAGTCCAAATCCCACAAATGCAAATAAAAATACTATAACAGCCATTGCAAACGGTGCTTTAA
>OGIM01000209.1_pt1 | contig 24772 bp, 23 predicted proteins | sample 1571801 | NCBI WGS metagenome assembly OGIM01 (sample SAMEA2582106, study PRJEB24529) | metagenome | biome: Human gut stool | place: China | collected 2011
CTGGCTGCCAGTTAGGCTTGCTTTACAATTTCGGCCACTCCCACACCCTCCAGCAAGAGCGCAAGGTAATGTGATTGCCTGTCGTTGCCACCGCATAGATAGCCGACAAAGAAATTAGCTATGAAACTGAAAATACGAAATATAAATAAGATAAAAACTGCCGACATCAAGTTGGACGGCCTGACCGTGATAGCTGGAGCAAACAGTTCGGGCAAAAGCACAGTAGGCAAGCTTCTCTTTTCTATGGTTAAGTCGCAGGCAAACGCTGAATTTCTTAACCACCAAAGCAAGGAAGAAAAATTAAGGAAAAGAGTTGAAGAACTGTATAAGCGTGCCAATGGATGCTTTTCAAGGTACGACGATGCCGAATTTGCAGAAATACTGCCACTTCCTATTTCGCGGTTTATAGCCCCATTGGTAGAACTTGCCGACAAAGAAGAAATTAAGCGACGTCTTGGTAAAATATCGTCGTGGATCGAATCTAAAGATATATCACCACGTATCAAGTCGCTTTTTTCTCAGGATATTGATAACATCAGCATAGCGTTAGGCGATAGCAAGGCGGCAGATATAGCGTCAGAAGTAAGAGTCTTCACAGAGTCGGAATTCATGAACAAGATATGCTCTTACAAGACAAAAGAATCGAAGGCCAAACTCGAATATGACAATCCCAACAGTTTTCTCTCCCTTGAATTTGCCGATGACCTAATCAATCAGGTGTATTTTGAAGGAGACGATTATCTTAGTGATGCCACCTACGTAGAGTCGCCTCTTTATCTCCACATACTCGATACACTCCTTTATGCAGCGACATATCAAGAATACCAGACAAGGCCCATGATGACATTCCGGGGAATGGTGCCAATCCATATCAAAGATCTTGCCAATAAGCTACATGCGTTGCAGATGGTTCCCTCGGGCAAAGAAAGCCAAAGCGAGTATGGACTTTCAGAATTGATGGGCGGGCGCTTTGCTTTCGACAAGGACAGTAAGGTACTTAAGTTCTTTAGCGAACGAATGGGCATGGAACTTTCACCTATCAATATAGCATCGGGAATTAAGACCTTTGGAATGGTACAAATTCTTTTGGAGACCCAGGTTATCGGCAACGACAAGATATTGATTTGGGATGAGCCAGAGAACCATTTGCATCCACAGTGGCAAGTTACGTTCGCCGAGTTGTTGGTCAAGTTGGCCAAACGCGGAATACCTGTGATAATAAGCACCCATAGTCCCTATTTTGTCCAGGGAATACGTTACTTCTCTGCCAAGCACGATTTGGAGACATTCACCAATTACTATCTCGCTGAGGAAGAGGAAGATAGTCGACTTTCGGTTATTCACGATGTAAAGGACGACCTAAACCAAATATTTAGCAAACTGGCAGCTCCGCTCAATGCGATAATGAACGTTGACGAGGCTCGTCGTAATAGGAATTAGGAATGACGCCCCAGGAGCTATACCATTCTATATGTTTGCGTTATCAGGAATGTGAGGTGGACTCTATCTGCCAAACCGAAAAAACATGTAAACGCAACGGATTCTGCAACGATAAGCAACATCATGGTGTAATAGACTTCGATAAAGTGAAAGACACCTATTATGACCACCTGGGTGTCGACAAGAAGCCTGCTTCCGTCGATGCGGTATGCGTTGGAGATCAGCATGAACACTTCTGTTTCGTAGAGCTCAAAGGATGGAAAAACTATATGGCACACCGCTCTCAGCAAAAGAAAAACGTTGAGGAGACTGCTGCAGATTACAACCTCGTAGGAAAGCTAAGAGATAGCCAGAGGCTATGCATGGAGCTCACTTCCAATCCCGATCTTTTTGCAAACATGCCCATCGTGTTTCTGTTAGTAACCGATATCGATGTCAACGAAAATGGATTAGAATGGTTTGCAGATAGGCTAACCGACTTAGCCACGTCTTCGAGTAGCATTTACTCAGAATGCATCTCCAACTCGCGCAAAACGCTCGATTCGGAGATCCACATCCAGCACGATTACATTTGTTGCAAGGATTTTGATAAACACCTCAAAACAATCTGAGAATTTGCGTCAAATCCCTCTCGGTCTACCTTGGCGGTGTAAGCAAAGATTTCATAAAAGATCTGCGTGAAAGTGGAGAGCTGCCATATTATAAGGTTCGCAAAACCATATTATACTCTCCGTGGCATCCACAAGGAGGACTTCGAAGAGGTACGCGAATCTACCGAATAACGATCAACGATAATATCCGTTGTTCAGCGGTCATTCGTGAGATTTCAAACACCGGCGGTGTTTCCTCTCAGTGGTCATTCGTAAGATTCGTGAGATTCGTGTTCTAAAAAATCAGCTGGGTCTCGTGAGTCTCGTGTTCTAAAAAATTAAGATATTAAGCGTCATGATCTACCGCAGCCAAGAGTCCTATAACATCACGGGAGCCGCGATGTACGTTTACAACACCCTCGGCCCCGGGTTCCTCGAAGCAGTCTACCAAGAAGCCCTGGCCATTGAGTTCTCTAAGCGCGGCATACCCTTCCAACGAGAGAAAGAGCTCAAGATCTACTACGACGGGCACGAGCTCAAGCAGACCTACCGTGCCGACTTCGTTTGCTACGACAACATCATTGTGGAGATCAAGGCCGTTGGCGACCTCGACAACACCCACCGCAGCCAAGTGTACAACTACCTCAAAGCCACTGGCTGCCAGTTAGGCTTGCTTTACAATTTCGGCCACTCCCACACCCTCCAGCAGGAGCGCAAGGTAATGTACGCCGAATAGCCCTTAAGCAGATTCTCAATCCTCCAATACCTTATATTATAATGAAGGTGCTCCTCCACTAAGAGAGCAACAAAACACATCCGTGTGAACTCCAACACTCCACGTTTGCAAAACGATTATTTCCTATGGATATTCGCATTTTAATAGATAAGTTAGGACCCATAACCAACTCCGAGATCACCCTCAAGCCATTCATGGTCTTCACGGGCGAGTCGGGTCTGGGTAAGAGCTATACCGCATTCCTCGTTTACAACCTAACCTCTGCCTTGACGGCTATTAGAATGCAAGAGTTTGTTGAACAAAAGGTTAAGGGGAACAAACTCGAGCTTGACGTTAAGTTCAAGGATTTCCGACTGTGGCTAAACAATAACACAAGCGCCTACCTTGGCTATCTGTTGGGCTATAGCGACTTTTCGTGTCATGTCAACTACGTGTTCGACCTCGACGACGATATGCCCCTCCAAGTGAAGTGCCTCGACGATGACGAAACCACCAGCTTCAGTCGTTGCAGCATGAACGGCAAGACGGAAGTGTTTCCGATGCATCTGGCAGACCAGACCCTCCTGATGAGCATTACGCTCAACAAATATCTTGCGGAAAAGATATTCAATCAGCCCTACTTCTTCCAACTCCTGCTCCCCCCGGCGCGCGCAGCATTCATAGGATCTAACACCACCACGCCGATCGGAATGTATCGCGAGTTCCTACGCCAGTTTGACGACCTCAAAACACCGTCGCGTGTGGCAAGCCCCGACATTCAGCTATATTCCAATTACATAGCCCGCCTTGTCGACGGAAAGATTGTTGTGGAGAATGGCAATATCTTCATCGTTTTTGAGTCGGGCGCGAAGATTCCCGTATCAGCGGCCGCCTCATCCGTCAAAGAGCTCATGCCCTTCTTGTTGATGCTTCAAAACGGCAAGAGCCTCTACAACAGCATGCTTTTTGAAGAGCCCGAGGCACATGTGCACCCCAAGAAGCAATCGCTCGTTATGGATATGCTTGCAAGATGCATCAACAACGGAATGATGATACAGATGACCACCCACAGCGACTATATGCTGAACCGCATGAACCAACTGTTGATGCTGGGAGAGATACGCAAGGTGTCGCCCCAGACCTTCGATAAGTTCTGCGAGGACCATCACCACAACAAGAAGCTCTATCTGGATAGGAGCAAGGTGGGAAGCTGTTATTTCAAGCGCGAAGGCGAAAAGGTGACCATCGAAGAGCAGCAACCTACCGTCGGCCTGCCCCTCACCACCTTCGATGAGACCGTGAGGCAACAGATCGACTTGTCGGCAACGCTCGACGAATTGGCAGAAAGCATAGGCATTGATATCAATATGTAATCTCGCCAGTCGATGAACACCGCAATAGCAGAGTTTAACCTCCTGTATCCGAGGTTCGAGGCCCATTCGTTCAACACCCAATGCGAAGTTGTAGAAATCAATCCGAGAACCCCCAGCGACTTTCAAAGGTTCGTTGTTAAGGATGTCTGTGGATACGTCTTCCCGCGCGAGTTGGCAAAGGCAACCATCTCGTTTTACGATAAGGCAGGCTGTCCCGACCCGATGAGATTAAACTGCGATGGAATATTCTGCGCCGAGGTAAACAACAAGAAATGTATGTTCCTATGCGAGCTGAAGAGCACTTTCGACTCCAGCCAAATATTCCATGTACGAGAGCAAATCATAGGAACGCTCATGAGGCTTAAGGCAAAGGCAAGCATATTGTAAACGCAAGTCGACTGGGAGTACCACGGAGTGATAGTGTCTTACGAGCCCACAGACCGCCAACTTGATGCGCTTAACAAGCTGTCGAGCAACGACGGGCGATTCGCCAAGACCCTGTGCGCCAAACGCCATAAGGTGATCCGAAACGAGCTGTCCCAAAAGTATTACCACCCCTTGTCCATTCCCGACCTGAACATCCATTACGTGGCAGTACCCAACCGAAACCCCGAGTACGAACTCGATATGCAAACCCTGATAAACCTCTAATCTCACCTCGCTCAGCCTCTCTCCGTGGCATCCACAAGGAGGACTTCGAAGTGGAACGCGAATGAGGTTCCCGCAGACAATCAAAAGTTTCCCAGAGATCTTACAGATGCTTATAAAAGAATAATACCATGTGCGTATTTAATATGAACACAGCGCTTCAACAGAGCAAGGACTATTCTGTTGCAGGCCAATATTTATATAAGAGCATCAAAGAGGCGATAGCCAATAACGACAGGCTCTCGGTAGATATGGATGGTGTAACCTCCTTACCCTCAGTCTTCCTGAACGTGTCGTTGGGCAGAATTATCGACGAAGAGGGAAAAGACAAACTAAAACAATACGTTGGCTTTGTCAAGATAACCAAGCAGCAAGCCCTTCGCCTTCGTGATTATCTGCAGCGGTACAACTAACTTACAACCTTCCAAGGCCTGTTCATAGGCAGAGGGGTAATATGGAATCGGGTATTGATAGGTGCCGGAGTGAGAATGGCAATGAATTTGCTATGAGCATACAAGATTTTTTTATAAGCAAGGTTCCGACTGTCAAGGATTTGCTCGTTGGTCAGGGCTATATGCGGGAAAGTGAGATCTTGCAATCAAGCAATATAACTTGTTATGAAGACAATCAGGATTTTGGTATAAGCTATTACGAAATCATCATTGAAGTGCAAACCGACAAGTATGTTGCGTTAAACAGGCATAATTCTATTGTCAAAATTGAGGGAGTTTTACAGGAGGCTTTTAAGGAAGCGACAAAAGGATCATTGTCGCCCGACAAAATCATTATTCGCCCTAATTCAAACATCCAAGAAACGCTTTTTGAATCAGGAGAATATAAAGGATGGCGCAATGGATACTTTCGGTTGTTTATTAGCCATATTACACGGAAAAAGGAACAAGCAAGCAGCCTTAAGGCAGCCTTGGAGGAATATGGCATCACATCCTTTGTTGCCCATGAAGACATAGAGCCAACATCTGAATGGGAAAAAGAAATCCAACGAGCTCTCAACTCAATGGATTGCATGGTTCCCATGTTGTACGATGGTTTTCATCAAAGTCATTGGTGTGATCAGGAAGTTGGTGTAGCTATTGGAAGAAACATTACAGTTATCCCTCTATTGGTTGATGGAGAATCGTATGGCCTTCTAGGGGCCTATCAAGGAATTAAAATTAAAGGCATGTATCCCATCACTTTGGCAAAGAAAATTTTTGCTGTTCTTTGCAACAATGCGAATACTCGCCCAAAGTACTTGTCGAGCATTACCAATTTGCTGCTTTCTTCGAGCAATCAAGGAAACGCAGAGAAGTGGCTGAATCTGATAGAAAAAATTTCCAATACAGATGCACTCTTTTGGCAAAACATTCAATCTCACGTAAACGACAATCCCATATTGTTGGGATCAGCTATCTTAGATCGGTTAAATGATCATTTCACGCAACACGCCCTTTCGAGAATAGAACGAAAAACTGAAATGACATTGGAGACAAACGATTTGCCATTCTAACTAGAATTGGCTTCTAAAGCCTATGTCATTGACGACTGAAAGTTCGCAGGCTACATATATGTAGGCTCTCTTATTTGAATAAGAGGGTTTTCATAAAAAAGGCCAAACAGGGGCAAAAGAAAACAATTGAAATGTGATAGAATATAAGGTGTGGATTATAATCTAAATACGTTTAGAAAACATAATAGTTATTACCTTAATATTTCTAAGCCTGCACCAATTATTGAATATTTTTTGAATCACTGAAAATTATACGATAAAGGAAATGAATATGTGGAAATTTTGGAAAAACAAGAAATACACAATTCAAGACCTGAATATAACAGGCTCGAGTTATTCTCATGCACAGCGCGAAAGATTTAAGATCGCTTTTATAGATGATGAAGACTTTGTCTATCAGAGTAGGTTGGCAAATCTTGGATTCAGAATTAATAAGTATGAGGATGTGCAAGATTTGAATATGCTTTCTTCATACGACATCATCATTAGCGACATAAGGGGTGTAGGAAAATCATTCAATTCAGAGGCAGAAGGCGCTTTTCTATTGCATGAATTAAAAAGAACGTATCCTTACAAAGTATATGCAGCTTATACAGGCTCAGCATTTGATGTCAAGATTAACACTTATCTTTCTGGCATTCAGGTCATTAAAAAAGACATCTCCATTGAAGAATGGAGCGCAGCTATAGATTCATTGATATCCGATATAAGCAATCCAAAAAGAGTTTGGAAACGGATGAGGAGTGAACTCTTGGACATAGAGGTGCCACTTACCGATTTGATGAAGCTTGAAGATGAGTTTGTATTTAAAGTTTTGAACAATGAGAGCTTAGCGGATTTCCCATCGGGCAAGATCAGAAGCCATTTGTCCCAAGATGCAATAAAAATCATATCGTCCACAGCAGCAGCTTTATTTGCGAAGTTACTGACAGCATAGAAAACACTAAGAAGCATGAACTATTCACCTTTTCCATATAAATTGACCAAGGATGGTGACCTCAAGGATGGTTCGCTATTCCCAGTTCCTAAATTTTGTTTGCAACATTGTGTAACCAAGGAGTGTTCAAACCATTATAATAAGGTGTTGAACCAAAAGGGTGGCGTGGTAAAGTGTCCGCATGGTTTTGGTACGGAGGTTATACAAATAGGCGACCAACAGTTAATTCTGTCTTGTTTGAATCTGGAGAGAATCACTTCGAGGAAGTTGGAGAAGCAATTGTCAGATAAGGACTTTCTGCCACGATTGAGCCAAGAAAGATATAAAAAATTATTAGGTGATTATAAGAGCTTAATTTCCGAAAATGCATGTTCGAATGAACATGCTATAGAAATGGAGCGTAATTCCGAAAATGTACACAATTCCAAGGTGCTGCTTGAGAATACACTTCATGAGGTGCGGAAACTCAACAATCAATTAAAGAACAGCGTTGATGTTTTTCTGTCAGAGACAAATAAACAAGACTACGATTGGAAAAAAATAGAGGATGTTTGCAAAGACATTTATTCTACAGCAAGTTTGATGTCAATTCGTTTTGACTACTATGATTTTGAGGTTAATCCCACCCTTAATACAAATGCCATTGAAATACCAATACCGATATACAAAAGAATCGAGAAAATCTACAAGTGTCTTACAAGCAGAATCTCAAAGAAAGGACTTCGTATAATATTGGATGGCAGATCTTACAATCTATATCAGGCCAGTAGTATTCTTGAAATAGCATTGTTTATAATTATAGATAATGCTGTGAAATATGCGTTGGAAAACACTGAGATACGAATAAAGTTTAAAGAAGAAGGTAACAAGTTGAGGGTGACGTTCTACAATTGGGGTGTTTGCCCAGAGCGTTCTGAAGAGCCCCGATTGACCGAAAGAGGGTTTCGCAGTAAAAAGATAATTCAGTCAAAAAAGAACTACGATGGACGAGGTATTGGATTGTATATACTGAAAACGATATGCCAAATAGTAGGTGTGAAAATGCGTATACAAATCGGAGCTGAGAACAAGTATGACGAAAGCGGATGTAAATATTCTCCATTTATTGTAGAATTAAAGTTCGATCATATGATTGTACCTAATGAAGAATCTGAATGATTGGAGAAGGAATTACGAAACTAAAGCCAAAGACATACCACGACAAGTGGAGAGCATAATTAGTGATTGCCGAGAAATTCAATCAATTTGGCGAAAACCTATATATCCTTGTTTGTCGTGCAGTATTATTGATAACTTCAAAAAACAAATAGTCGCCCCTTTGAAATCTTTTGCAAAAGATAAATTTCAATTATTCAAAGAGCGATTAGTCCACTTTAACGGGACAGTAGTGAGTTATGGTAACTTCCTTGATGGCCATGATGAGACGACGCGTGTTAGTTGTTGTATAGGATTTCGACATGAGGGGCTTTTTGCTGCGGATGTAGAACGCTTGAACGAAGAAAGTCAAAACAGTGGCGTTCTTAATGAGGAAATAGTTGATTCTGTAGAAATTGTTGAGGAGTTAGGAGAAGATGCCAATATAGGGCAACAGATTCTAGAGGAATCCAAGAAGGAGTCGAGCGTGCCTCTATATAAATTAGAAAGTGAAACAAAAAGAAATGAATTTAAGGTTATCAAGAAAATCCAATTGGACGAAAAGGATTTAAAGCGCAAGCGTTGGTAATCGTTGTGATAATACTTATAGAATAATAATGTCTAATCAAACATCAGATAACAATAAACGCATAGCGAAGAACACGCTTCTTCTTTATGTGCGGATGCTTTTCATGATGGTGATAGGACTCTATACGAGTCGTGTCATTCTTGATAAGTTGGGAGAAGTAGATTTTGGTATATATAATGTAGTCGGTGGGTTTGTTACCATGTTCACCATTATCAGTGGTGCGATGACGACTGCAACGCAGCGTTTCCTCTCGTTTGAGATCGGCAAGGGGAAAGATGGAAATGTAAAGGGTATCTTTAGTACAATGATCTACATTCACCTTTTCTTGGCTTTGATAATCTTGCTACTGGGCGAGGTGGTTGGCGTATGGTTTTTGAACACGCACATGAATTTCCCTGCAGGGAGGTATGAGGCAGCTAACTGGGTGTTCCAACTATCATTGTTGGTGTTTATTCTCAATGTTATTAATGTACCTTATAATGGCGCATTGATCGCATACGAGAAGATGTCGGCATTCGCCTATTTTAGTATTTTCGATGCAATCTTTAAGTTAGCTATATGCTATCTAATAACACTCACGCCATTCGATAAGCTGGTCGTTTATGCTGTATTGATGGCTGTTATACAAATAGCATTACTAGCAATGTATTTCTTTTATTGTCGAGCAAAATTTAAAGATTGCCGATTTTCTGGAAATTATAATAAGGAGTATGGAAAGAATGTGGGCTCGTTTGTGAGTTGGAATCTGATAGGATCGCTTTCTGGTATTGCAAAAGAACAAGGAGTCAACGTAGTATTGAATATGTTCTTCGGACCCGCTGTAAATGCTGCGCGAGGCGTGGCATACCAAGTGCTTAGCAAGTTGAATGGATTTGTTACTAATTTCCAAATGGCGATGAATCCCCAGATCATTAAGAATTATGCGTCGTCGGAATTGGATAATATGTATAAATTGGTATTCCGCGGTGCTAAGTTTTCATATCTTTTGTTGTTAACGTTGTCTCTTCCGATAGTCATAGAAGCACCATTGATATTGAACTTATGGTTGAAAGAAGTTCCTAACTATACCGTGATCTTCCTTCAGATAGCCATCTTCACGGCGTTGATTAATACGCTATCCAACCCTCTTATAGTGACAATGCATGCAACTGGTAAGGTGCGCGATTATCAAATTGTGGTAGGAGGTTTGTCCTTGTTGACGTTACCTCTCGTTTGGGTTGCCCTAAAGATGGGAGCTGCACCTTATATGGCCATGGTTATAGCTTTTGCTGTTGAGTTTGTTTGCCATTTCGCACGTCTTTACATGCTTGTTAGAAGCATTCATTTCCCGATGATAGCATTCATAAAGGATGTAACATTGCGTGTTTTGGTGATTACCGTTTTTTCATTTGCTTTGCCTGTTTTAGCATATCAGTCGATTCACATAACTGTTGTTAGGTTCTTTGCTGTATGTATACTTTCATTCCTCTCCACAATTGGATTGGGTTATCTGCTTGGTTTCAACAAAACTGATAGAGAACGTTTAAGAACAAAAATGGTTAATATAGTAAGAAACAAGATATTAAAGAAGTAATACGTTTTTATGAATAATATAGGATTAGTTCACGATTGCTATGGTTGTGGTGTTTGCGCCACGGCTTGCGGTCGTAAGATTATAGAAATAGTACAGAATGCCAATGGGTTTTATGAGCCTCGCATTACTGATGAAAGTAAGTGTACACATTGCGGTATCTGTACGGAGGTCTGCGCCTACCTACATGATGATTTGTCGTTGACCGACCCCGATATCCATCCTTATGCAGCTTGGAGCAAGGATCACTTGGTAAGACGAAAATGTTCGTCGGGTGGTGCAGGCTTTGAAGTTGGTAAATTCCTTTTGAGTCAAGGATATAAGGTCTGCGGTGTTCGTTATGATGCCGATAAGAACAGAGCTGAGCATTACATTGCTACCAACGTGGAGGAATTGATCCAAAGTGCAGGTAGCAAGTATATCCAAAGCTATACGGTTGATGGTTTCAGGGCTATCAAGCGAAAGGAGAAATATTTGGTTACCGGCACTCCTTGCCAGATAGATTCATTCCGTCGCTACATCAAGAAGTTCCATTGCGAAGACAACTTTGTGTTGCTCGACTTCTTCTGCCATGGTGTGCCTTCTATGTTAGTGTGGAAGAAATATACCGATTGGGCTGAAAAGAAGGTGGGCAAAATCACCTATGCTTCGTGGCGTAACAAATGGACGGGCTGGCATGATTCCTGGGCAATGGGTATCGATGGAGAGAAGCATGGTGAGAAGATCGATTGGCACGACAGTTATGATATGTTAATAAGGGAAAAAAAAAGTTTCATAGAAAGTCGCATGTCTCAAGGCGATATGTTTTATAAACTTTTCCTCGGTGATTGTTGCTTAGGGAAGCAGTGTTACGACCACTGTAAGTACAAGTACGACCAATCATCTGCCGACATTCGCATAGGCGATTTGTGGGGCAACACATACAAGGATAATGAGGATGGTGTTAGTGCCGCCGTCGCCTTCACAGAGAAGGGTAATGCTATTTTGAAACAATGTAATTGTGAATTAGTAGAGCATACTTTTGATGTTATTGCTGAAGGGCAGATGAAGAGTCATCCGAAGAAACCGGATGTTTATAAGAGATTGCTTCAGTTGCTTAGAACCCAGGATATTTTAGCAGTAGTTAAGTTTCTGAATAATACTAATAAGCGACAGAGAAGAGTTGGGTATTTAAAGAATCCAATTAAGTTGATTTCTGTTTTTAAAAACAAATTGAAATAAAAATGCGTGTAGGTATTATTACAACATTCAGACAACCCAATTGGGGGTCTGTTTTGCAAGCTTATGCTTTAGAAAAAGTCATAGAACAAATGAACTATGATGTAGAGGTTATTGATTATAAATATCCTAATGAATATCATTGGCAACGAGGAATTAAATGGGGCAAAACTCCCGATTCTTTTAGGGCAAAGCTTCACAAAATTAAGGATTACTTTTTGTGTGTGTTAAGATTGCGTTCTAAGCCAATGATGGAATTGTTGAATAGTTTTATTAAGAAAAATATAAAACTTTCACGGCAAATTGATTCCTATGAGAGTTTGCATGAAAATCCTCCTATCTATGATATATATGTATCAGGTAGTGATCAAATATGGAATCCGAATACAATGATGGGTGATATGAGTTATATGTTCGATTTTGTACCAAAAAGTTCCAAAAAGATTTCATATGCATCATCCTTTTCTTGTTCTTATATTCCTAATGAATTGTATGACATTTATAAAACCACTCTATCTACATATAAAGCTTTATCTGTTAGAGAGAATAATGGTCGAGATGTTATCCGTCAGTTGATAGGAAGAGAAGCAAAGGTTGTTCTTGACCCGACTCTTTTATTGGCAAAAGAGCATTGGGAGAAGCTTGCAGAAAAGGCAAGGAAGACAGATTTGCCAAAGGCTTATATTCTATGTTATATGTTAGCTTATACATTTTCTGCTGATGACCCGATGGGGAAACTCTTGGAAATGGTCCAGAGGAAATATAATATGCCTGTTATCGCTTTGAAGACAATGCCGCAATCTTTTCATGGTGATATTTTTCAATTACCTGTTTCCTACAGTAAAGGAATAGAGGAATTCTTGTACTTAATAAACAATGCTTCTATTGTTGTTTCTTCATCATTTCATGGAACAGCCTTCTCTTTAAATTTGGGCAAACCATTGGTAGCAATGGGGGCAATGAATGAAGATGATAGGGTTTTGTCTTTATTGGAAAATTTGGGGATGAAAAATCAGTTCGTGTATGCAGAAAAATTACAAGAGTCGAACATAAATCCTTTCTATGATGTGGAATATGAGCAGAGTAAATTGGAAGAACTTCGCTCTAATTCTTTGCAGTTTTTGCGTAATAGTCTAAAGGATTGTGAATATTAAAAATAGGAAAATAGTATTTGATAGAAAATGATTTAATAGATTCATCTCTGTTGGTTATTAATATTCTTAAGAATTTTAGAGCTAACAAAAATGACTTTTTCTAATGAGTACTATTCTTAAATAATATAATTTTAAAAATATGATGTGGTCTTCTGCCACAGGCGATCCTACAGTTTATTGGAGCTTTTATGTGTTTCTTACTTTGCTGTTGACCTTTTGTGGATATGGTATCTCAAAAGATGACGACAAGCAATCGCATTTTAAGCTATATGCTTGGATAGCAGGCGTTTCATATTCATTGATAGAAGGTTTACGTTGGCTAAGAGGTGCCGACTACTACCATTATTATATGGATTTGGAAACGAACTTCAAGTCAGGGTATTGCACGCCTGATCCTGAGCCTGTATACGAATGGTGGGTCAATCTTTTTTATTCGTCGGAATTGCATCCTTCAGTGGCGTTCGTTATTTATAGTGTGCTATTGATATGGGGAGTACTATTGATTTTTAAGCGTTATCCTAAAGCGGCTTTATGGGGATTACCGTTGTTTTTCCTAATGACAAATTCGCAGACGGAGAATATCATTCGCCAAACATTAGCTACTTGTTTTTTGATATTTGCTTATGTGGCTTATCTTAATGAGAAGAAATGGTTGATGTTTGCCATGCTATGTGTGGTACCCCTTATTCATACTTCAGGTTTGTATGGTGTAGCTCTGTTTTTAATATTTACTTATATCAAAGTTCCATTAAAGCAACCTTGGCTATTGGTGGCTTTGTTTCTCTTTGCCTATTATGTATGGAATCCAGATTGGTTTCAAGGATTTGCCGATTATCTTTCTACATTAAATTTGGGAGATGATGTTAAGGGACAAGGATATTTAGATAATTCTGATCGATGGTTTACAAGCGAGGGCTCTATATCCAATGTTTTAGGAAAAGGTGCGGCCCAATTGTCGATGCTATATGTTTCTGTAAAATTTTTGGTTAACTTGTTTACTGTTTGTTTTGGATTTTATGCTTGTAGGGAAGACAGAAAGTTACAAACAGTCTACTATTTTGCTTACATAGCATTGATAATCCAAACTATGGCAGGTGACATTGAATTATTCAATCGTTTTGCTAACTGGAGCAATTTAATGACACCGATCTTGATAGGAATCATGTTCGCAAAGATTAAATTGCCTCAGATTAAAAGACTGCAAATTGCAATATATGTAGTGTTTGCAATAAACTTCATTTTCTATGGTATTATTCGTTCTATAGGCACAATGCCCTATGCCGGATGCGGCTTTATATGGGACAAGTAATCAAGGGGAGGGTGAATAAAGATGTTGCTTATGAGAAATATGTCAATTGAATATCTACGCGTAGTATTCATTTCTTTAATAGTGCTACTTCATATTTTATGGAAAGATTATGGAGGTCTCAATGTGATGCCTTCTGACCAATCAGTAGATGGGTATATGCAGTTAGGGCTAACCAATCTTACGTCGCTTGGCGTTACTGGTTTCATCTTGATTTCCGGTTATTATGGGGTAAGGCTAAAGGTCGGAAGAGCTGTTTCGCTTTGGTTTCAGACAACAATTTATGCATTGATTTCATTTGTGTTAGTTTGGTTTACTGGGGGGGGCAATACAGCCAAAGGACTGCTTGACGCACCTTTGTCTTTATTTGACGGAGGTTGGTGGTTTATAACCGATTACCTAATACTGATGCTCCTATCGCCCTTTCTTAACGCCGGATTGGAAAAGACGGGTAAACGGCATCTATTGTTTGTTATCTCTCTCTTTACCTTTATTATGTATGGCGCAGAATGGTTTCACGCTAAGGACAGCTCTCAGCCTTTATTGTTATTTCTTAATACATATTTAGTTGGACGGTATATGTTTCTTTATCCTATTAGCTTTCTTAGCAAACACAAGTATAACATTTTCTTGATAGGAGTGTTGCTGCTTATGGTGGAACCAATGCTTCTCCATGGATGGGGTTTAGATGGAAAGATGAAGTTTGTTGGTGGCAACTTTAATGTGCTCGTCTTAATCGTAGATATGGCGTTGTTGCTAATCTGTCTAAGTCATAAAAAGTTGGGAACAGGCAATTTCTTGACAAAAAACGTACTTGCTGTATACTTGATTCATGAGAGTGGTATAGGTAGAAGTATTCTTCATGAAAGTGTTTTTTATGAAGGAAAAGAGTTTGATCTGCTTTATATATTACTTGTTGTGGGAATAGTAGTTATGGTTTCTGTGGTGATAGAAGAGATGCGCAAACGTCTCTTTTCCGGCATAGAGATGAAACTTATAAATAAGGTGGAGGCTTTTTGTAATCTGAATTTTGGTAAATAATGACTAAATCTTTAATATCCGTAATAGTACCAATTTACAAGGTGCAGGATTATTTGGAGGAGTGTGTTGCTTCGATAGTTGGTCAAACCTATCCTAATATCGAAATTATATTGGTTGACGATGGCTCGCCCGACGAATGCCCCCAAATGTGCGATGTATGGGCAAAGAAGGATAGCCGCATAAAAGTTGTTCACAAGAAGAATGGTGGACTCTCTTCGGCTCGTAATGCTGGTCTTGATGTTGCAAATGGAGAATACATTTGTTTTGTCGACAGTGATGATTTTATATGTAAAGATGCATTGCAGAATCTATACAACAGAATAAAAGATGATGCGAGCGTTGGCATAACCTCTGGACTGATTTATCGATTTCAGGACGGAAACGCAAGTGTTTTTAGAGATGATTGGTTGCGTTCTGAAGAAAGATTAATTTCAGCCGATGATTTTCTCATTGCCACAATGAGCCAAAAATCAAGTTATACCGTTTGGAACAAATTGTATAGAAGGAGTTTAATAGGAGACACTCGTTTTCGAGAAGGCCGAAACAATGAAGATACATTGTTTATGTATGATTTGGGAAGGAATGTTGTCAATCAGAAATTAACTATGGTAGAAATTCCTCAGTATGTCTATTATTATCGGTATAGGGAGGATAGTATTTGTACTACGTCTAAAGTTCCCTTGGCTGTGGATATATTGGGCAATTATGAACTTATGATGAACGATTGTAAGGACACTAATAGTCGTTTACACGACGTTCTTTATCATTTGTATGTTAGAACTCTTTATGGTTTTGTCGACTCATTATTGCTTAATCCCGTTTGGTATCCTTTGTACTTCGGAAAATACCAGAAAAAAATAAAGCAAATACCATTCAAGTATGTAAGACATACTTTTCATCTGAATGATATTGTCTATATTGAATTATTGAAATACATGCCATTCATGCGTAAGATGATACGAAGGATTAAAGAGCGTGAGCTGTAATTACCATATAATCGGAAGAGTCTATGTTCATTAAAATTGTAACAATCAAGGGGTTTCGCGATTATGGTGAAAATGTTGTGGAGTTTCATGAAGGCATCAATGTACTGATTGCAAAACATAACGATTATGACAATGAGTTCAACAAATATGGAAGTTCCTGTCTTGTTTAAGATAGGAGAGGAAAACAAACCGGTTATTTACGGCCTACGAGATTACGGTCAATCCATTTTCAAGCCGCAGCTCGATTTTTTCTTCTCGCATGTGCGTCGGAAGATGGAGCAGGAGGATGTGAGCAGCGACATCTTTAATGATGTGTATGACAACAACATCATTGCTTTTATTGGTGAGCGCGGTGCCGGAAAGACTTCGTGCATGTATAGTGCCATCAATATAATGAGAGAGGCACAGGGGGAAAATGATTGGAGCTTGGTGTACGGCCAAAACAGACCTAAGAAGAAGTTGAAGTTCATGAAAACGATCGATCCTTCGTGTTTTGACCGCCAGCACAACATCCTGGAGATGCTTGTGGGTGAGATGTATCGTGAGACGATGCGGCGTGCAGAAGACGATAGCAGACGGCATGATCGTGATGCGTTTCATAGGCTCATCGAACAGTTCCAACTGACAAAACGTCATCTCCGTTTTCTGTCGACCGACAAGCCGATTTCTCATGAGGATGACGAGCTTGAAGAACTGGCTTATCTGTCTTCGGGAGTCGACCTGCGCGAGAGCATGAAGGCGCTTGTCGACTGCTTCCTGGCCTACATGGGCGGCGACATGCTCGTGATAGGTGTTGATGACATTGACCTGAACACATCGCAGGCGTTCTCAATGGTAGAGCAAATACGCAAATATCTTATTCTACCACGCGTAATGATATTGATGGCCGTAAAGCTGGAGCAGCTCGACAGTGTCATTCGTCTGGAGTTGGCAAAAGAATTCAAGGAGATTATGCGTGATGACCAAGGAGCCATGTCGGACGCCGACTTGTCAGAGATGGTGGAACGCTATCTTAACAAGCTGGTCCCATTACAGGCCCGCATTTATCTTCCTAAACCCACAAGCATTTATAACCGCAAGTTGGTGGTGCAGGGCACTGACGGCACGCAAATGGTGTTCGACTCAGTGCGCGAGGCTGTGCCCGCACTGATCTTCGCCAAGTGCCGATATCTCTTTTATAACACCAAGGGAGAAACTAGCCTTATCGTGCCGCGCAATCTGCGCGACCTGCGTATGCTCATACGCATGCTGTTTGTGATGAGCGATTACGACAAGGCTAAGGAGAACGGCATCTCAAAGGAAAACAAACAGCAATTCAGGCACTATTTCTTTGGATCATGGCTCGACGACATGAGCGCCCGTTATAAGGCGATAGCCCATGAGCTGATCAATGAAACTGAGTCTACGCTGTTTAACAAGAAGGTGTTGGAGCTGATGCGAACGGTTGGAAAGTTTGACAGTGGCTTTTTTGAGCAAGCGCCTGTTTTGTCGGACATATTGAACCCCAGCAACAAGGCATACAACCTATCGTTGGGTGACGCTTTATATGTGTTGAACCAATTAGAGAATATGGAAACGTCAACAGAGTTGCGCAAACTGATATTTTTCATCAAGTCGCTCTATTCCATTCGGTTGTACGAGTATTACAATGAGTATCCCAACCGTCAAGACGTGGACAGCTCATCCAACAAGCCATATCGAGGACAATCGTTGGAAAATGTGTCGGATTATGAGAAGCTGATAGGTGGCAACCTCTTCCTTCTGGAAGGCGACACATTATTGCCCAAGGAGAATGGTAACCTCGAACGTGAGTTGAGAAACATAAACGGCGGCAAGCTTATGGCGTTGTTGGGCGAGGTGGTCAAGATGTATGATACACATAGCGATAGGAGTGCACTATTCGCTAATCAGGAGTTTTTGACCCAATTGAGGGTTGTGGAGTTTTTTATGCTAACCATATCGCGCTACATTTGGACCTCCAATAAGAGCCTGACGGAGCGTGGAATCCACAAGTACCGCTTGCAGTCGAAGGCCTATTATGACCGTGCGTTTGATGTGGGAACAAAAAGCATGTTGTTTGATGTCATTGCGCCGTTCTTCACCCTGATCGACGTTAAGCATAGCTATGAGCGTTTTCACGACCGCATATTCGGAATAGCCTCTGCTTGTCCATTGTCCTTATACAACTTGCTCAAGCAGGATCCAGAAGGTGATGGCCGCTCTTTCCTCTCAAGGTCATGTATCAGAAATGCGGAGATTATCGACGATCTTTTCATCAAGATGCAGATGAGGCGAGGCAATTATCGTGAGAGCGACAATGCCAAGATTATGAAGGCGTTCTACAAGAACTTGGCTTCCTATAAGATTTACACCTACGACAAGAAACAAACAGGATCCAGCTCGTTGGGTGATAATGGAGGAATGAGCATGGAACCTTATTATAAGATAACGTTCCCAGAATTTGAGGTATTCTCCAACCTGTTTGACGATGAGGGCTTCGTAGAGGGCTTCAATGCCATTTTCGTGTCGTCTGTTTCCCAACAGATGCTTGATATGGTGGAATTGACGTTCAGTCATATTTGGCAAGCGGCAAAGACGATGAAGGGCAGCTCGATTGTTGATCGCATTCGAAAGCATTATCCAAAGATGTATCAATGGATGGGTAAGGATGATCTGGATGCACTCTTTGAAAGCGAAAAAACATACCAGCGTAAGGCGATCATTCAGGCCATTGCATTTGTCGTTGAAGAGAACCCTATATTAGCCTTAACTGCACGGGAGAAAGACCAAAAGACAGAGAGTGTGGAGACACAGCCAGACAACAAAGATGTAACGCTCCCGCTTGTCGAAGAACTACCGGAGGGACCCCAAGGTGAGTAATGACAGACCTTCTTTCCATATTCATCAAGGCCGTGTTGGGTCACGAATGCGCGTCGCATCGTGGACAGAAAGGCGCTTGGGCTGATTGTCTTTTCGACTACAGGTCGCTGAGGAACGCTTTGTGCAACGAGCATCCACACCTGACAGAGGAGAAAATATCCCAGTTGTTGTCGTTGTATGAGGATCTGTGGAGTAAGGACCCAGAAGGTTCTGATGATAGAAATTTCTTTTATGTACTAGAACACTTTGTCGAAGATAAGGCAACCTTACACGATAATTGTATAAGAGTAAGGCTGGGCGAACTGCTCAGGTGGCGCCATTTGGCTTATGACATAGGTGAAGACGTGTTGGCGTGCTCATGGCTTGCTTATCGTTTTCGTTGGACAGATCAAGTGAAATGGAACGCAGAATGGAACATGTCGTGTGAAGCCGACGATCCAGACTTGCAGCATCTTTATGGCAAGGGATTGGCTGATTTGCATCACCACTTGAAAGCGTCAACCGATGTATTCTCGCTTTCATGGATTTGCTTGATGAACCATATCACCCATCGTTATCAGGCATTTGGGAAAATGGGAACCGAGAAGTTGCGAGTCCCGCAACTCTACATGGTTTGTTACAAGGCTGCGTTTGTCCGTGTGGAGCTCTATGAATATCTTCGCGGCAATGCGATCAGCGCCACCATTCTTACGGAGGCGTCAGACGACTATATGTTAGAGAAGAAGGTTCGGGCTTTGCAAGCAAAGATCAACATTCTGTTGCTTGAGGCAAAACAAAGTCGTTACGACTCGCCCCTTGATTATGCGTTGCCCGCTATGGCTGATGAAAAGGAAGTGCCGCTTCGTCTCTTTGATGGCGAACGCAATCTGCTGTACGGTGTCCTTCGGGCCATTTACAGAGGGTGTGGGCAGCGTGAGGAATTGTCGGCGCTTTTGTTTTTCTATCTGTATGCCAAGACAGTCTTGCGCCGGTATTTGGTGCAAACAAATAAGAATGTGGGATTTGCCAATTTCTCTTTCCATGAGAGTCGCAAGGATGTGTTTCTGGATGGCCATGCCGAATATGAACGTATGTTGCCACTTCTGCCGATCATGGAGGGCAAACGTTTCCACCATCTCACATACTTGGAAACACGCATAGCGCCCAAGGCAGATGTGGCAAAGATGAGAGAGACGGTTAGACAGATGACAGATGATTGGAAAAACATGCAAGGGCCAAGTAACCTTTCGCCTAACCTCATACTCCATTTCATCAAAAGAGGCGATGATAAATGGCAGATGTTTCACGAACGACATCATAAGTTGCGCATTGCCATTAGGCGGCAAGCCTTGACAATGATGACGCTCCGAAGACAAATGCGCGTGTTCTTCGAGAAATTAGTGGGTATTGACGCTGCAAACACAGAACTCGATTGTCGGCCGGAGGTTTTCGCTCATGCCTTCAGATATGTGCGACTTCATGCTGATGATAGTTTTCGAGGAGAAGTTCGATCAACGATTCATTACACTTATCATGTTGGTGAGGACTTCTATGATATTGTTGACGGGTTGCGAGCGATAGATGAGGCTATTCGTTTCCTACAATTCGAAAAGGGTGATCGATTGGGGCATTGCATAGCACTGGGCATAGATCCAGCGGCATATTATTCGCAGTATGAGCGCAACGTGGTGGTGAAAAAACAATATTTAATTGATAATATTGTTTGGATGCTTAGCAAGGTGAAGGCCTATTCCATTATGGTTTCCTCAGGTTTGAGAAAACAATTGGAAGACAGATACAGGGAACTGGTGTATGAGCTCTATGAGCGCGACGTTAACATCGACGAATATGACGCGGCCATGCAGCTACGTGGTGATGACCCACATGTGGCTTTCCCTATGCGTCGGTTGGAGGTACAAGGCATTTTGAACGACTGGGCCTCATGTGCGTTGGACGCCGAAGAGCATCTCAATAGGCTTAGGGCGAACAAGGATGTGGTGCGGCTTTATCAAGAATACCATTTCGACCAGCGAGTGCGTACGTGGGGAGAGCGAATGGAATGTATGTCGGTCAATGCGGAATATGTGGAATGTGTCAGGGCCATACAAGAATGTATGATGGACGAACTTGCGATGAAAGGAATTGTTGTGGAATGTTGTCCCTCGTCAAATCTGAAAATAGGGCTTGCTGACCGCTACGACCAACAACCCATATTTCGCTTCTTCCCAGTCGTCTCTACAACCCGTCGTCTTGCCGTAACAATCAATACCGATGACCTTGGCATCTTCCAAACTTCTGTTGATAATGAATATAGCCTTTTGGCTTTGGCTGCCAAGAAAGCCAAAGACCAGCAAGGCCACTATCTCCACAATAAGCACGACATTATGTGTTGGTTGAGCGAGATTGCCGAAAATGGATTCAAGTACGCTTTTGGAACAAACACTATAAACACCTTTAAATCATAAAGTAAAAAAATGAAATTATGAAACCAAGAATATTAGCATTTTATCTTCCCCAGTTCCATCCTTTTAAGGAGAACGACGAATGGTGGGGAAAAGGATTTACAGAGTGGACTAACGTGGGCAAGGCTAAGGCTTTGTTTAAGGGGCATAACCAGCCGCGTGTGCCGACGGAGTTGGGTTATTACGACCTTCGCTTGCCTATAGTGCGTGAACAACAGGCTCAGATGGCGCGTGATGCAGGAGTTGAGGGCTTTTGCTATTGGCATTATTGGTTTGGCAATGGCAAGCGACTGATTGCAGACATCTTTGATGAGGTTCTTAATTCAGGCAAGCCCGACTTCCCCTTCTGTTTGGGATGGGCAAACCATAGCTGGTTTGCCAAGAACTGGAATAGTGACGGAACCTCTACCAATAAACTCTTGATAGAGCAGACCTATCCAGGCATAGAGGATGAGAAGATGCACTTCGCGTTTCTCTTGAAAGCCTTTAAGGATGAGCGTTATATTAAGGTGAATGGTGCGCCGCTCCTTTATATCTTCGCGCCTAAGGATGTGCCTCAGGAGTATCTGGCTAATTTCCGAAAGTGGACAAAAGAAGCAGGATTCCCCGATTTGTACTTGGTTGCTAATATCTCTACCCATAGTATAAGTAAGGAATCGATGTTAGCCAAAGGTTTTAATGCGGTTAGTTATCAGCGTTTGGGTGGCATCACAAGTAATGCGCTTCGTAACATGGGTCGTGCAGGTCGCGGCATTCATCGTGTTTGGCAGAATGTGAAAGGATTCATAACGCATCGTCCTCCATTCATGACCGACTATAAGAAGTACTTGCCTTTCTTGGTTACGGAAGAGGACAAGGAAAGTGATGTCATTCCCTGCATTATCCCACAATGGGATCATACGCCAAGAAGTGGATGGAACGGAACCTTCTTTGTTAATGTGAAACCAGAGTATTTCTACGAGAATGCCAAGCATGCTTTAGAGGCTGTGAAGAATAAGCCTGAGCAAGAGCAGTTGATCTTCTTAAAGTCATGGAATGAGTGGGGCGAGGGTAACATGATGGAGCCCGATCTTACTTATGGTCGTGGCTTTATAGAAGCTTTGCGTAAAGCTGTTGATGAGGAAAAGTAAAGAAAGCTCGGTATGACACCTAAATGTAATTTTACCATATTCTCTAAGTATAGAGGAGAGCTTATGGGTATTGCTATCTTGGGCGTTTGTTTGTTACATGCTTTCAAGTGGGCTGGAATAGGTGAGTCGCTTATAGCTCATACTATTGGACCTTTTGCAAGGATTGCCTTTACGGATGGTTTTCTGTTTCTGTCTGGATTCGGCTTGTATTATTCGTTTCGTAAAAATGAGGATTTGCGTAAGTTTTATATAAAGCGAATCAATCGTGTTCTGCTTCCTTATATGATTATGGGATTACCGTTTTTCCTTTTAGGTTTAATAACTGGTGATATCTCCGTATCAGCTTTTCTGTTAAAATTAACTTCGCTGTATTTCTGGTTTTTAGGTAATGACGGCATGTGGTATATTTCCCTGTCATTGGCGTTGTACTTATTATTTCCAGTTGCTTATAAGCTATTGTTTGTTCAACAGAAAGAACTTATTGTTGTGGCAAGAACATTGCTCATTATAGCGACGTGTTTGTTCGTCTGTTTTGCATTGTATAATTTTGCTCCACATTATTATAATATGTTGCAAATCGGCATTACTAAAGCACCAATGTTTTTCATAGGAATGTTGGTGGGATGGCAATCTTGTCTTGGCAGATGTATGTCTTGGAAGCATTTGTTAGGGGGGGGGTATTTTGTTAGCCCTAACCTTCATGCTTAAAAGGCATTCGGAAGTGTTCGTTCCTTATTATGAAATGTCATACAGGTTGTTGATGATGCCTATGGCTTGCTTAGCCATGGAGTGCCTTAAGACCAAAAGATTGAATATTGCGTTGCAATGGCTTGGGCGTTATTCATTGGAGATCTATGTGTTGCAGATGTTGGTGATTGGTGTAGCATCTAAAGCTTTGATACTAATGAACTGTCCTTTGAATTTAATCCCTGCATTGCATACATTATTGACTTTTGCCATTGTGATTCTGTTTTGCGCTCCCGTTCATATTGGAATTGAAAAATTGATTAAAAGAATAGAATAGATTATGGCATTGAATCATGCATTTTTGATTACGGCGCATGCTTATCCAGAGCAACTTAAGGATATAATAGGGTTGCTGTCGGCTTCCAATCATTATTTCTTCATCAACATTGACCGGAAAGCCGACTGGGGTAAAGAATTCATGGATGAGAATCGCTCAGATCATGTTTGTTTCTTGGAAGGCAATGAGAGAATGGAAGTAGCCCATGGTGGCTACAGTCAAATTGCTGTAACTTTGCGGTTGCTTCATGCTGCTTACGGCATGAGGGGGGGGGAAATATCGTATTTCCATTTAATAAGCGGTCAGGACTACCCCGTGCATCCTAACCTAAGGTTTGATGAATTCTTTGAGAGGAATGAGGGGCGAAGTTTTATGGCTTTTGAAAACGAAGAATACCACCGTGAATGTATGAAAAATAAGTATCCATCGCGTGTTTTGCCCTACTATTTCTTTGATATTCCGCATCGTGACAACGGATTAGTAAATCTTTTGGTTCGCGCACTTAATTTTGTAAGTAAGAGGATATGGTGGCGTAAGCCAATTCCAGGGCTTTGGGGTGGATGGAACTGGTTTTCATGGCACCGAAATTTGGTTAAGTTTGTCATTGAACAAGAGGAGAGTAATGTCGCGTTTTTCAAACGGTTCCACCATACCTGTTGTGCTGACGAACTCATTTTTCAAACTCTTTTCCATGGTCATGAGAACGAACTAAACATTGACGGAAGCCATTCGCTTCGTTACATCAATTGGCATAAAAAAGTGGAAGGACGTAGCCATAAAGGCTCGCCATTGACACTAAATGAAGAAGAATATGATGACATTATCAATAGTGGTAACTTCTTCTGTAGAAAGGTTCACCCCGATACTTCACGGAAACTGTTGGCAATGTTGCGTAGGAATATAACGAAAGAATAAAATTGATTAAGGGAAAACGCTTATGTAATTCCACAATATTTGGATAAAGTGCACTTTCCTTTTTGTGAATAGCTTTAATCGAGTCTTGATTTTATATTTATTGATTAGATTATCTTAAATAGGGATGCTCGTAAATCAGTCAAAAACAACCTAACGATCTAATTGTCAGTGTTA